>Ga0209375_1000216_pt1 | contig 54154 bp, 44 predicted proteins | sample GraSoiAngelo_131_FD_185888 | JGI IMG/M metagenome (GOLD analysis project Ga0209375, IMG submission 185888) | Grasslands soil microbial communities from the Angelo Coastal Reserve, California, USA - 14_0929_02_30cm (SPAdes) (version 2) | ecosystem: Environmental > Terrestrial > Soil > Grasslands ...
GGCAGCTGGATAATGAACGCATTCAAGCGCAGATCGGTGCTGATGCGGTGGCCCTTGACCGCATCTACGCTGAGGATTTTATCGGCGTAGGGCCAAGCGGCACAGTGAGAACCAAGACGCAGGTGATTTCAGATTTCACGTCGGGTGCTTTGAAATTTCAGTCTATCGCGACCGAGAAGGTTCAGGTGCGCGTCTACGAAAACACGGCGGTGGAGACTGGCCTCTCAACGATGGTTGGGCAAGACAAAGGCAAAGCTGTTCCCCGTGACACTCGGTTTACCAGGGTATGGGTAAAGCAGGGAGGGCACTGGCGGTTGGTTGCTAACCACTACTCTTCACGGATTACGCAGCATTAACGCTCGCGCGGTCGCTGATCTTGGGTCTCGTTAGGCTTATGAAAACGTCCCAGCTGCTTGTAATCACATTTTCCTTAATCGCGGCGTTTTTGCCTCTAAGAGCGGCGGACGAAGAGAAACCGCTTGGCGGCCGCCTGGAAACAAAGTCAACCGCGGTGGGCGGTCTCCGAGCTGACTTCGAAAAAGCGACCGCAGCGTTTCATCAGGCGCTCAGGACGAATGACTCCGAAGGCCTCTTCGCCTACGTCGCCTGGGACGTGGTAATGATGCCGCCCAATGAGGCGCCGATCCGGGGCAAACCCGCGATGCAGACCTGGTATCGCACGTTTCTATCTGCGTTCCGGACCACAACACTCATTCTGACGGATCGAGAAGTTACCGTCAGCGACAGTTGGGCGACGGAACTCGGTCAGTACGAGTGGGGACTTCAGCCGACGGCTAGGGGCGATTCCGTCGTTGACAAAGGTAATTACATGCAGATTTGGAAGCGCGCGCCTGATGGCAGCTGGCGTTTCTTTCGCGAAATCTGGAACAGCTCGATTCCATCGGCCCCGCGAGCCAACAAGGAAAAGGCCTAACCATGCGCTGCAGCGAGCCCGGCCCTCGCGCCCTGGTTGCCATCCACACCTCCCGTGGGCCGGGTCGCTGAGCTTGGGTCGTTAGATCGCTTAAGGAGAAATGTAGATCATGAGAAAAACCAAATTACTGCAAATGCACAACATTGGCATCGTTGTCGACGACCTTAAGGCCGCTATCGCGTTCTTTGCCGAACTAGGTCTTGAACTGGAGGGCGAAACGACCGTCGAGGGGCAATGGGTGGACCGCATCATCGCGCTCAACGGTGTCCGAAGTGACATTGCAATGATGCGGACTCCTGACGGCCACAGCCGACTTGAACTGTCGAAGTTCCAAAGGCCAACGGCGACCTGCGTCGAGCTGAATGCACCCGTGAACACGTTGGGTATACGTCGCATCATGTTCGCCGTTGAGGATCTCAAAGAAGTCCTTACCCGCCTGCAGGCCCATGGTGCTGAACTCGTTGGAGAGATAGTTCAATACGAAGATATATACCTACTCTGTTACGTTCGTGGTCCTGAAGGCATTCTCATTGCTCTGGCTGAGCCGCTCCAGTGAAGTCCACAACGCTTCGTTGCGTTTTTTTCGAGAGCCGTCTGACCAGGGCGCTGCAGCGAACCGCCGCGTCGCGTCGCGGTTGCAATCAGCGCGCCCCGTGGCCGCCGTCGCTGAGCTTTTGTCGTTAGATGATGAAGAGCTCAGGACGCGATCGGACGCGACGAAAGAACAATCCTTGGGAAGTGTTGGTGGTCGCCGGCTTATTTTTCTTTCCCGGTGTAGTGATGCTTTTTCAGCGCGGCACTGTGCTCGCATTCAAAAGAGCTTTCGTTACGCTCCCTCCGGCGTCATGGCACTTTCCGAGCATAGCGCACGCATCTTCGGCGTGCTCGCGGTTGCTGTCGGCCTCGTAATCGTTTGGTTCTATTTCTATCTCCGTAGGGCAATCGTCCGCGATGAAGAAGCTTTGCAGAAGCCACGCTGGCGATGAGAACCTTCACCAACCATCTAACCGGGTGATGAAGCCAACTCCAAAATTCTTCGCGAGCAGGCTGGCCCCATTTCGAAATGCGTTTGGCGTGTTTGCCACGACATCTTGGATTTCATCCAGGCGCTCGGCTACCCTAGTGCGATTCACGTCTTCGCGCTAACGCACTCCCGCCGTAAAGTTGTTCAACGCTAGCCGTGGCTTATGATGTTTTCTTCCCGAGAAAATACCCTTCGGGCTTCCCGTCCATGTCGCACTTGGTTGATTCGGCTTGCTCTCGGAGCCTCACTCTCTCGGGTTTGCCCATCTATGTCGCTCGAATCCCAGCGGCTCCATTCCCGCGGGCTCCGTTCGGAGCGTTTGCCATGGCACCCCGGATTTCATTCAGGTGCGCGGCTACCTAGCGCGATTTTCGTCTTCGCGTTCACGCACTCCAGCCGTATTGTTGTTTAACGCTAGCCGTGGCTTATGTCTGTCTCGTTAGACATTAAAAACATGTCATACCTGAAGTTGATCACAACAGTCGTATTGGCGATCTTCCTCTTTGTCGGATGTAAAGAGAAGCCAAAGGCGATCGACCCAAAAGGAAAAGATGAAGCTAGGCAGAGCACGAAGACACTGGAGGCTGCCGATCTAGTCGGATACGACGGCAAGCTTCTTAGGAAAACTACCGATCGCGTGCTCGATGCAAACGATAAACACAATCAGGACATTCGAAAAACACTGGATGACAATAAGTGAGTACTAACCAAGCGGCGCAGCCGACGGCTACCCGTTGCGCGTCGATGTCGATCTTGATTACTGCATTTTCAACTGTTGTGCAGTCTCGCTTTGATTCGCATACTCCCGATGCTCACCCGTTCGGGCTTCCCGTCCATGTCGCGGCTTCCCCGAGCTCGCTCCATTCTCGTTAGATCGTGAGTGCGCTGTTCGCAAAACCTGCCATCGGCGAAATGACGGTCGAAAAAATCGTCTAGAGCGATAGACGGAGTGCACTTAACGTTCCAGGCAAATGCAGGATGACGAGAAAACCAAGCCGCGCCTGGAGATCGCGCATGTCTTGTTCATAGATATCGTCGGGTACTCTAAGCTGCTGACCGACGAACAATCAGAAGCGCTTCAGGAGTTGAATCAGATTGTTCGCAATACCCAAGTGGTGCGTGAAGCAGAAGGAGCGGGGCAACTGATCATCTTACCGACTGGCGACGGCATGGCCTTGGCCTTCACTGGCTCAGTGGAGGGACCTGCCGAGTGTGCTTTAGAAGTGAGCCAGGCTCTGCGCGCGCAACCGAGCCTGCCGATAAGGATGGGAATCCACAGCGGGCCGGTACAGCATGTCAGGGATGCTAACGCGCGCGAAAACATTTCCGGAGTGGGAATCAACATCGCGCGTCGGGTGATGGATTGCGGCGACGCGGGTCACATTCTGGTGAGCAAACGCTTCGCGGATGATCTGGCGCAGCATCGTCGTTGGCAGCCTTACCTGCATGGACTAGGCGATGTGGAAGTGAAACACGGAGTTGTTGTTTCGTTGGTCAACCTTTATGCCGAGACGATTGGCAATCCCGCGCCCCCGGCGTGTGTCGCCGCGGTACAACGGACCAAGCCTCGCGCCACAACGCGCAAAGGATTTTCTCCGCTCGCGCTCGCGATCTTTATCATCACGGCGTTACTTCTCACACTTGCCATTGTGTCGGTGATTTTCGCGCCGGCGATCATGCGCTCGGTTGATAAGAACAGAGCGACGTCAGCACCTCAACCGAGCGCTACCGCGTCCCCGTCGCTTTCCGACGCCATTCAGAACATGGTCAGACAAAGAATCACAGATGAGTTGCAGAAAGACCTTTCCGGGAAGAGTAACGCACCTACGCCAAGAGTAGCCCCTACCCCTAGGAGTCAAGGGACGCCCTCGCCGCACCCGTAGTTCGAGAGCTGCATCTGACCGATCGCACCAAACGATCTAACCAAACGATGCAGGTTCTTAATCAAGGAAAAAGTGTGTAGCTCCGCCGGCCCCATAAGGATCGGACATTTTTGCCGACTGGGGTTGGGAGGTGGAGCGTCTCTTCGGGCAGTCCGCGCGGTGGTGATTAGTTAGGCAAGCAAGGATCGGCCGCTTCTGTTATGATGTGGTAGCGTTTCTTCAGGCAGGTTCTTGGGACTCTTTTGCTGGTCCATGATCATGATGGGAAGTCGCGCTTTGAACTTGCACCCGAGCGCTCCATTCACGCCAAACGGGCGTAATGTTCTTTGCTCATGCCGCCAATCGCATTGGTCGGGAGTCATCCGGGTAAGTCTTCTTTCCAAGCAGCCATTGGTTGGCTTGCCTTTGCTCTTTTCACCCTGGCTTGCTACCCAGAAGAGTAGTCTGTTTTTAGCGCAAATTTCTCTGGCTCAAAGCGCTTCTGCCGCAGCCACATTAGCCACATGCTTTCCAAAATCTTGCGCTGGGTGTTGAGCCGGGCGTGCCGCACACTGCCGGTGCGCTGCCGGCTTTGGTGGTAAAAGGCTTTGATAGCGTTAGGCCCGGTGGTGGACTTGCAGGCGGTGCGCCAGGCGTGATAGGAGAGATTTTTCAGTTCTCGGTTGCCGCGCCGGTCCAGCCGCTGGTAGCCTAAGGGTTTATTGTCGCTGGTGCGATCGGTGATCCCCAGCCCGCTGTATTTCCAGAGCTGATGCTTGGTTTTGAAGCGGCCGGGTTCTTCGATGATGGCGCTAAACACATGCGCCGCTATCGGACCTACTCCCGGGATGCGCTCAAACTCACCCACTTCCCAAAACGCTTTTCCCACCCGCTCCACTTCCTTGAGTGTTTCTTTCCACTGCGCGACCGCGTGATCATGCTGAGCGTAAAGGCGCAGGATCATCCGGCGCTCTTCTTCTCCAGGCAGTTGTGGGAGATACTGCTGGCGCCACGTTTTGGAAAAAACTTTTAGTCCGTGAAGCTTGAGCACCCCCCATTGTCGATAGCGCGCTTTAATGAGCGCTTTGAGCTGGCGCTGAGCATCGCGCCAGTTCAAGAGCTCGTAAACCAGCGCACGATAAATCTCCCGTGTGCGATCGGTTCCCATCCACACTTCTTTGAGCTTGCCCAGGCGCAGAAGCAAACACATCCCTTCCACATCGGCCTCATCGCTCTTGGTAGGGTTGGAGTTGATCAGCCGGTTGTGCCGCGGTTCACAAATGATCAACCGCTCCACCAACGGACGCACGATCGCGCTGGCCCAACGGGTGAGCGCTCCCGCTTCCATGGTCAAAAAAAGCGGGCGCCTGGCTTGCCGCAGTCGAGCGACCTGGGCGCGAAGTGTCTCTGCCTCGGTGGCAAAACGCATCCACGCACCCGTTTTGCCTCCATGATCCATGCTGCCCAGCACGCTGTGGCGGCTGTGCAGATCCAACGCTGCGTAAACTGGACTCTTCTTCTTCATCGGGATTGATTTGTAGTAGCTCGCCTCCAGGCGCTTCATAAGCCTTATCTTTGGATCTTCTGCTGTATCAGTCGCTCGTATCCGTACGCCAGATTGCAACTGCTCCGGTTGCGGCTTTGCTGTATCGCGCACAAATTAGTCCCGAACAGCAAGGGGCAATCAATGAAGAATGAGGAAGGAGATCAAACTGCAGCGACGAAAACGGCTATGGCAGAAGCGAAGGTCGCCAATTAACCGCATAGGATTGTTTGCTGCTCTACCGATCAGGGCAGGCACGCCGATCATCGAGTTCAAAGGCCGCGTTATCCCGTGGGAAGAAGGCGCAATCATGTTACTGCGCGGCGCGAACCATATTATCAAGTTCGATGCCAATCACGATATGGATGCCCGACCGCAATGGAGCCCGGCAGGCCACGTCAACCATGGTTGTTATCCCAATTGCGCCACCAAAAAGAAGCGCGGTGGCCTCTGGTTAACCAGTATACGGCCAATCGAACAGGGCGAAGAGCTCTTAATCGACTACGGCTTCGATCTGGGCGAAGAATTTGAGCCGTGCAGGTGCGGGCATCCTCGTTGTCGTGGGTTGATGCTCAGAAGAAAAGACTGGCCGAGACTGCGCAAACTAATGTCTAAGGTTTTATGAAGGTGCTCTTTAAACGCTCGAGAGATGATCCATCTTCGTCTTGCTACGGCGCGACATGTAGTTGAGAGTCAAATTAAGCTCGTTAGGCCGGCAGCGGAAATGCAATGAAACGCACATGGACAATCATCGGCGTAAGCGACGTTCCCGGCAGCTTCAAATGGTACCAGTCGCTCTTCGGCCAGCCCGAGACGTCTCCTTGCCATGACGACTTTGGTCAGATCCTGGACACGGATGGGACCGTGTTGCTCTGCCTCCATCAGTGGGGGCGTGCACGGGCATCCCTCCTTGATGAGCCCGGACGAGGCGTCACCTGGCAATGGGCTCCTCCTGTTCTTCCGCGTCGACGATTTCAACATGGCATTGAACAGGGCCCGCGCGCTTGTCACCCCGGCTCGAAGAGGAGCCCCACGTGAACCCGAACACTCAAACAAGGGAGTTCTCACTCTGGGATCCGGACGGATACTACGTCACGATCAGCGCAGCGCCAGAATCAACCTAACACAACCACATGCCTACAAAGCCAATTCCTGAAGGATTCCACGCCATTACACCATACCTATTCGCGCACGGCGCATCGCGATTGATCGAGTTCATTTCCGCAGCACTCGAGGGAAAGTTGATCTTCCAGCAAACGCGGCCAGATGGCGCAATCATGCACGCCACGATGCAAATTGGAGACTCGATGCTCATGCTCGCCGACCCGACTCCAGAGTTCGGGCCGATGCCCACCTCAATTTACCTATACGTAGCGGATTGCGATGCCGTCTATCAATACGCGCTCAGCGCCGGCGGAGTTTCTGTCTTTCCGATGATGACGTTGCCCTCAGGTGAACGGTATGGCGGCATCAAAGACCCCTGCGGCAACATTTGGTGGGTTGCCACCCACGTCGAGGACGTTCCACCCGACGAGCAGGAACGGCGCTGGAAAGAATTTAAAATGCCATGACTCGCAGTGAATGCTAAGAAGGCCTAACGAATCGGTGAGCCAACGGCCCCATTGCGGAATAAGTTGACTCATTCGCTCCCGCTCTTTCGGCTTTCGCCTTTCCCATCTATGTCGCGGGTTCCCAGCTCGCTCCATTTTCGTTAGGCCAGGGTAAATGGCGCGGTTTCGTCGATAAATAGATTTACAAACCAATCATGAAGGCCCAAGAAGAAAAAAGAAATTGTAGCCAGATACAAGGTCACTTTATTTCGGACCATCAATAAATGACCAAAATGAATCCTAAACCGGCTCGAGAAGAATCAGAGCCCAGAGTGCCAACGGATCTTGGCAAGGCCCTGGCGGCTACCCCGATGGCGAAGGCTCAGTGGAGCGATCTGACGCCGACCGAGCGCAGGGACTTTATTACTTGGATGGGACTCAGCCAAAGACCCGGAGGCACATAAACGCCGGATCGAGAAAGCCTGTATGATGCTTGCGGCCGGAAAGCGGCGCCCCTAATGTTTTTCAACGAATGAATCCCAAGGTTGATGAATATTTAAGAAAAGCCAAAAAGTGGCAGAAAGAAATGGAGAAATTGAGAATGATCATTCTCGATTGTGGGTTGACCGAAGAATTGAAGTGGGGTTGTCCTTGTTACACCTTTCAGAAAAGTAACATCGTTTTAATACACGGATTTAAAGAATACTGTGCGCTTCTGTTTTTCAAAGGCGCCTTGTTGAAGGATCCCAAAGGTATTCTGATTCAACAAACGGAGAACGTGCAGGCGGCGCGCCAGATTCGGTTCACCAATGTTCGCGAAATACTCCGAATGGCGCCCATCCTGAAAGCCTATATTTATGAAGCCAAGGAAAAAGCGGATTTGAAGGTGAGTTATAAAAAGACTTCAGATTTCAAAATTCCTGAAGAATTTCAAAATAAATTAGATGAACTCCCTTCCTTGAAAACTGCTTTTGATGCATTAACGCCGGGACGGCAAAGAGCATACCTTTTCTATTTTTCTCAACCCAAACAATCCAAAACTCGGGAGTCAAGGGTTGAAAAATGCATGCAGCCAATTCTCAATGGAAAGGGATTAAATGATTAGTGATCCCTTCTTATAATTGTTCTTTCGGGAATTTGGATGTGGAAAGTCGATGTCAATCGACGACCTATTTCGAGAACATCGGCCTAACCACGACGCCGCAGTGAACCGCACACAAGTTCTGTCATTTACGGTTATGGAAAGCCTTACCCAACATTGTGTGTTAAACGCCGACCCCCCGTGAAGTGAGATTTTGAAATGATTAAAACATGCAGATCATATTTAACACCCGGGCTCGGTAGCCGTAGCTCAGCTTGTTCTCGTTAGGCGCATGAACTCCGTTCCTCAGCGGCGTGGCAGGACGAGCTTGGTCGTGATGATCGTCGACGGATTGCTGACAGTTGCTCCCGTTTTCGGCCCCCTCGGGAAGACCTTGCATTATTTAGCCGACTTCATCGCTGAACGGCCACAGCCGATGCGAGCGCCGGATATCTCTTTTTCGCCGAGCTGCTGGCTCTGATTGTTTGTCCTGTCGGACTGCTCATCTTTGCCATATCGCTGGTCTTTTTTATCCGAAGTGGCAGGCCGGCCGCGCCCCGCGGTGACAACGACGTCCGCATCTAACCATTCGATGAAGTCAACTTCGAAGCTTTTGATTCGTTCGATTCGCGCTCTCGTACCCTCGCCCCTCGGGTTTTGTGATGTATGTCGCGGCGCCCCCGCTCGCTCCATTCGCGAGCAGGCTGGGCGGTGACCGTACAACTTGACTCATTCACTGTCGCTCAGCAGAAATTTGTGCTGCGTTGCGAGACGCGCTACAGGATCCTCGGTAAGGCTTAACCAATCGCTGGAACCGACCCAGCACTTTGTTGTAAGCTTTCGATTCATGCGCATATCAATTCTCAAAGTGCTGAGTGGTTCAGCGGCTTCTGGTTGGGTATCTTCCTGCTGTAGAAAACAAGCTGACCAGTGATCGGATGGCTGCTCAAACCGCTAGGGAAAATATTGATCCTACTTCCGGTTCAGACCAGGAGGATGGGCTGATATGGGGCTATCATTTTGTCCCCAACCAGCCAGCGCGGCAAATCACTTCGCAGGCGGCGGTTGAGTTTTTGACCGCGGAGGGTCCGGACCTACCGGGTGAATTCCTCTGGTTGCATTTTTCGCTTTCCCATGCCGCTTCTGAGCCCTGGCTACGGAGGTATGTGACCTTGCCCGATGCCTTTTACGAATCGTTGCATGGAGCTGTAGGCTCCACTCGTCTGAAGCAGGACGCAGATTCACTGCTGGCGCATATCCATGACGTGCTCTTTGATTTCACATTTGAGGCCTCGGCGGTTGCGACGACCAGTCTATGCATAACATCGCGCTTGTTGGTAAGCGCGCACATCCGGCCATTGCGCTCGGTTGACAAACTCCGGGCGGCGGTGCAAGCGGGCCAAGTCTTTCGCTCGCCGATTGAACTTCTGTCGCACTTGTTGCAAGATCAGGCCAGTGTGCTGGTTGACATTGTGCGGAGGTTCACCACCCGAGTGGACCCAATGGAAGACCAGCTGCTTGCTAAGCGCATTTCCGTCAGTCGCAGCGAACTAGGTTCTCTGCGGCGGATGTTGGTTCGCCTCCAACGGCTTCTGGCCCCAGAACCAACTGCGTTCTTTCGCCTTCTTGATCGGCCTCCTGGTTGGATTACAGAAGAACAGCTTCAGAACCTGCAACAGGCCGCAGAGAAGTTCTCCACCGCCATCAGCGATACAGCGGCCTTGGTTGAACGCGTCAAACAGCTTCAGGAAGAATTGGCCGCCATTGTCAACGAACAGACCAATCGCACGCTGTTTGTGTTAACGTTAGTAACTGTGTTGGCCTTGCCGATCAACCTGGTGGCGGGCTTGTTTGGCATGAATGTAGGTGGTATTCCTCTGGCTCAACACCCGTTCGGTTTCTTTTTGGTCGTGGCTCCCCTGCTGGTTTTGACAGGGTTTCTAGCGTATTGGGTATTGGCGAGACGCCGTGATTAGAGTTTTCTCGTTAGATGGCATGAGAGCGTTTCTGGCAATCATGGCGATAGTGTTATTCGCCAATTCCGCAGTCTGTGCGGACGCTGACAGCAAACGACTAGATGAGGAGTCCTTGCGTGGATACATGGCTGGAGAGTATGACCTGATCGGGCGCAAGGCTGATTCAACTGCGACTTACAGCGGGCATGTGACTCTTCAAGACGTCAACGGAGTTCTGCAAGTCACACGAATGATAGAAGGCAAGGCCGACAAATGCGTTGCGCGATTCGATACGGTAGCAGGCGACGATAAGATCCCAGTGCTGCGAATCCATTTTCATTTCGATGGCAAGGAATATGATCCCACCTACCGCTGGCAGTCTGACCCCGACAATTACCCCCGATTTACCGGTTACGTTTATCTCCCAGGCACCAAGTCGCCCGGACTCGAAGCGCTTTTTCCAATCCACCGATGACCCCATGTTTTCGGATTGGGAGAAGATGGTTCCAGGTTTTCGAACTGAGTTTTTCGATGTGAGTCGCTGGTGACTATGAAGCCTGGTTCGACGATGCGGGTAGTCCGGCCGACTGATAACCTGGCCGCGATCGCCAGGATGTACGTGAAGGGCCTCGGCTTGGACGTGCTCGCCGAGTTTGAAGATCACCACGGCTTTGACGGCGTTATTCTGGGTCATCCGAAGCAGCCTTATCACATCGAGTTCGCCTCTCAAAGGGGACATGAAGTCGGGAAAGCTCCAACGCGGGATCACTTGTTGGTCTTCTACATTCCCGACAAGGAGGATTGGGAAGCAGCCTGTGAGCAAATGATATCAGCCGGGTTTCGCGAGATGTCATCATACAACCCGTACTGGGACCTGCAGGGCAGGACGTTCGAAGATATCGATGGCTATCGCGTGGCGTTACAGAATGCGGCGTGGACTAAATGAGGGGCGCTCTGTAGATCGCCGGCGGCGGAGTAGAGACCGCCGCTCCTTGGTCCCGCCAGGAACCTTCGTCTGCCTTGTTTGGCGGGCCTCGCAGGCAGGATTGACTGAGCGACTGACAATTATTTCGGCGAACGCGAATCGGCGTGCGTTTTGACGTCGCGTCTTTGCTTGTCCACAACGCGGCGCAGTTCCCGCTCCATCGTTTTGAACGCGTCGTGGATCACCTTGTTGAGCGGCTGGTGCGAGCCATTGTCCATCTGTCTTTCGTCAGCAACCAGCTCGTGGCCCCGCGACACGGTCACATCGATCCGGCATCGGTAAGGATTTCCTTTTTGATGTGTGTGATTGGTTTGTTCGATGGCCACATCGCAGCGATTGATGTGGTCGCAAAATTTCTCGAGTCGCGCTGCATAATCCAAAACGAGATTGTCGATCTGGTCAGATTTTTCCAGACCCCGATACGAGATCTTAACAGGCAGTTGCATGATTAATTAGATACTAATGCGCTCTCTCGCGTTGAGAGAATAAAAAATTCCGAGGCTGGATTCTGGATACTTGATGCTCGATGAGGAAAACGGCGCTGTTTCCATCCAGTACCAGCATCCAGTATCCAGTATCAGCCATCACATTTGTTGCAACGAACGAAACCGCGAAACGAGTTTCGCCGGTTCCACTTTCACCAAATCCGATTTCACATGTTCTACGATTCGGTCGCGCACCTCCGGAGGCAGAAGATCGACAATCGCCCCGTGAATTTCGGCCGGCGCGGCAAACGCCCAGCCTTCCTTTCCATTGGAGGAAACAATTTTCGTAATTTGATCGGCGAGCTCTTTATGAATGCGACGGTCCATTTCTGTTGCCAATCGCGTCCGTTCAGCAATGGAGCCCGCGCCACGATGAGCACCCGCGCCGTTAGTCACCGGAAAGCGTCCAGCCAGGTCGCTCAGTTTATCGACCAACCTTCCGTGTGCGTCGGTAATGTTGAATGCCTGCACTAATTGCAGGCTTGGTCCGCGCGTCGGCGTCTCGTTCACCCGATATGCTTTTAACTCGCCTCGATCAGTGACGATAACAAAAGAACTTGGTGTCATGGCTAATCACGGACCAAAAAAATTGGTCGCGCATCAAACGTGCGTTCTTTATCTCTATAAACTAATTCGTTTCTGGCAACAAGATTGCGTTGCTGAATTTCTCGTGCCTGCAGCGGGTTATTTGCGGCGAGCCCGTTCTTCCTCTGCACTTAACGGTGGAAATTCGACGCGGCGTTTTTTCCAGGATTCCTCGCGCGCCTGCGCTTGCGTCCCGCTCACCAGTCGGAATAAAGAGCAAGCGCGACCGCCAAGATCGACATCGTCGCCGGAGGCGAATTTTCTTGGTTCAGCCAGGAACCCGTCGGGATCCATTGTGTCGAGAATCAATTGCCACTCAAGATGCTCCTGGCCAGGCAGAACAAATGGGATCGGTTCGTAATGCGCATTAATCAGCAACAGAAAGGTCTCGTCACGGATTGGTTCGCCTTCAAAACTGAGAACATCGCTGGTATCGCCACTCAGCAGCATCCCAATACAACGAACGAACGGCGACGCCCAGTCTTCGTCGCTCATTTCGCTCCCGCCGGGATTGAACCACATCACGTCGCGAATCTCCGAACCGCGTATTCGCCGACCCTGAAGAAACTTCGGCCTACAAAACACCGGATGTGCATTACGAAATCGGATCAGCTTTCGCGTGAACTCCAGAAACTGATTTTGCTTTTCGTCGCGCGTCCAATTGAACCAACTGATCTCGTTGTCCTGGCAATAGGCATTGTTATTGCCGTTCTGTGACCTTCCCCACTCGTCTCCGCCACAGAGCATCGGCACGCCCTGGGAAAGAAAAAGCGTGGTCAGAACATTCCGTCGCTGCCGTTCACGCAACGCGTTGATCTGTGGATCTTCTGTCGGACCTTCCGCGCCGCAATTCCACGACAGATTGTTATTGTCGCCGTCTTTGTTGGCATCGCCGTTCGCTTCGTTGTGCTTGTCGTTATAGCTGACCAGGTCGTTCAGCGTGAAACCATCGTGCGCGGTCACAAAGTTAATGCTGGCGTAAGGGCGTCGCCCGTTATGCAGGTATAGATCGGGGCTGCCTGTGAGCCGGTAACCCATCTCGCCGATTCGGCCTTCATCGCCTTTCCAAAAACTGCGGACCGAGTCGCGGTATTTCCCGTTCCATTCCGACCATGGCGGAGGAAAATTCCCAACCTGATAGCCGCCGTCTCCAACGTCCCACGGTTCCGCGATAAGTTTTACGTTCGAAAGAATCGGATCCTGCTGGATGACTTGGAGGAAAGGATGCAGCATGTTTACGCCCTCGTGATTACGCATCAGCGTGGTGGCGAGATCGAAACGAAATCCGTCGACGTGCATTTCCACGACCCAGTAACGGAGGCTGTCCATCACCAGCTGCAGCACGCGCGGATGGAGTAGATTAAACGTGTTACCAGTGCCAGTGAAATCCAAGTAGAAACTCGGCTTCTCCGGATGCAACCTGTAGTAGGCTGGGTTGTCGATTCCGCGAAAGCACAGCGTGGGGCCAAGCTGATTTCCTTCGGCAGTATGATTATAAACCACGTCGAGAATGACTTCGATTCCGGCAGCGTGGAGACTGCGCACCATGGATTTGAACTCAGAGACCTGTTCGCCCATTTGCCCGCTGCTGGAGTACTGCCCGTGCGGCGCAAAAAAACCGATCGTATTGTAACCCCAGTAATTCGTTAGGCTGCGATCGATCAGGACCTTGTCGTCGATGTGCGCGTGCACTGGCAACAGTTCGATCGCTGTCACGCCGAGTTTTTTGAAATAATCAATTGCCCGCGGGCTACCCAGCCCCGCATAACTGCCGCGCAAATTCTCCGGCACGTCGGGCCAAAGTTTACTGAAGCCTTTCACATGCAGTTCATAGATCACAGAACTGTGCAGCGGGGTACCGGGACTTTTGTCGCCTTGCCAGTCGAATCCGGTGTTGATGACGACCGACTTGGGCACTCCCCACGCATCATCACGGAAATCCTGAGTCAAATCTTCCTTCACGTCTCCGATGACATAGCCGAACATCTCATCCGCCCAGCTCAACTCTCCGGCGATAGCCTTCGCGTAAGGGTCGAGCAGAAGTTTCGAACTGTTGAAGCGCAACCCGCGTTCCGGATCGTACGGGCCAGAAACCCGGAAACCGTACAATTGTCCAGGACGCATATCCGGCAAAAAAACGTGCCAAACCTGATCGGTGCGTTCGTGGACAGGAATACGAATGTTTTCTTCTGTAGCCTCGATGCTGTCGAACAAGCAAAGCTCAACACCGGTGGCGTGCTCGGAAAAGATGGCAAAGTTGACGCCGTTCCCCGTCCAGGTCGCGCCAAGCGGATAGGGGTAGCCGAGAAAAGTCTGTACGGAAGTCATAAACGCGCCGCGCATTTATCCGGCATCGAGTCCACATTGGCAATCATCAACTCGGCACGCACGCGACATTCTCACTCGTATTGCATTTGTGGCGAGCGTACTAAGATCACTGATGTGATTGGCAAAATCATTGTGGCATCGGCGGCATTGCTCGCAGTCTGTGCCTTGGCACTGTACTTCTACGCACATCACAATTGGCATCCGCTGGCGGCGGGGACAGCAATCAATCGGATCGTCGTGGAAAAATCGGCGAAGAAATTATCGATCTTTCACGACGGCAATCACATCAAGACTTATCGCATCGCGCTAGGCCGGAATCCCGTGGGCGCGAAGCAGGAAGAAGGCGACATGAAAACACCGGAAGGCATCTACCAGATTGATAGCCGAAATGCGCAAAGCAGTTTTCATCTCGCGCTGCACATTTCTTATCCGTCAGATGAGGACAACAAGCGTGCGGCCGCGCGCGGCGTCTCAGCAGGTTTTGACATCATGATTCACGGAATTCAAAACGGACGCGGCTGGATCGGCGCCTTTCATCGTTGGAAGGATTGGACTGCGGGTTGCATCGCACTCACCGACGAAGAGATCGAAGAGCTTTGGCGCGTGACGCCGGATGGGACGACGGTGGAGATTCGCCCGTAAGGGTGTAACGCGCCCTCGGCGGCGCGCCCTACCAAGTTGCCATCACGCCCGTGACATAGGTGCGCAACTAGCACTGATCTGCGCAGGCTACAAATCCTTCAGGGCACGCTTCGCTTTTTCCACATCCGACGGCCGCAGAACGATCAGACCTTTTTCCACCTCACGCCCGCCGGCGAGATATGCGTATTCGATATTCACTTCGATTTCAGCAAGACGCTCGGCGATTTTCGCCAGCACGCCGGGCTGGCTCGCGGTTTCGATCATCAACACTTCGGTCTCTAGCGCGAGAGTGCCCGCCTCGCCCAGAAGCATGAGCGCCTTGGTTGGATCGCTTACTACCATGCGCACCACTGTGTGATCGACTGTGTCTGATGTGGCCAGTGCGTGGATATTAATTTCTGCTTTAGCCAGCGCTTCACACACGCGCGCAAGCGCGCCGGGACGATTTGCAAGAAAGACTGCAAGCTGCGTGGCCGTTTCAATCGAGAGCGATGCGTTCATGCAACTTTCAACGTGATGCCGGGAATGGCTTCTGACAACTCAGGAAAATCTGAAGACGTGATTCTGCTCTCATCCTAAGCCACTGCGAATTTTCCAACTGCGACCAGCGTATCGCACCAACTCGCTCGCCAATTATGGACTCTAATGCCGCTTCGAAAGAATTCGCTACTCCTGATAATTTCCGGATTGTCGATCTGGAGATGACTACGGTTGCTGAATCTCGTCCCGTGAAGTCGCGATCTCCGCGGCGAACTATCGGGTTCGTCACGGCATCTTCCATCGTTATCGCCAACATCATTGGCACAGGCATCTTCACCAGTCTTGGATTTCAACTGGCCGATATTCAGTCGGGATTCCCTCTGCTCATGCTTTGGATCATTGGCGGAATCACCGCGCTTTGCGGCGCACTCTGTTATGGCGAGCTCAGCGCCGCGCTCCCGCGTTCCGGAGGTGAATACCATTTTCTATCGCAGGTCTATCATCCCGCGCTCGGATTCATGGCGGGATTTGTTTCCGCTACTGTTGGATTTGCTGCGCCAATCGCACTCGCCGCAATGGCGTTCGGGAAATATTTCGTCGGCGTTTTCGGCGTCGGCTCGCCGGTGCTTCTTTCATTTGTGGTTGTTTGGGTGGTAACGCTTTTTCATCTTCGGAATCTTCAGATTGGCAGCGCGTTTCAGAATCTCTGGACGATCGTGAAACTGCTCTTGATTGGTGCGCTCATCGCAGCTGGATTTTTGATAGAGCCAAAACAAGAAATTACTTTTCTGCCGCAAAGCGGCGATACAGGGTGGATTTTCAGCGGCGCGTTCGCGGTCGCGCTAGTCTACGTCATGTATTCGTATTCTGGCTGGAACGCATCGAGCTACATCATTGGCGAAGTGAAGAAACCAGAGAAGAACGTCCCGCGCTCGCTGCTCGCTGGAACACTGATTGTCATCGTGGCTTACGTTCTTCTAAACGCGATTTTTCTCGCGACCACACCGCAAGACGAAATGCGGGGTCAACTCGAAGTAGGGCTGATCGCAGGTAAACATATTTTTGGGACGAACGGCGGGCGGGTTGCCGGCGCGGTAATTTGTCTCGGCTTGGTTTCCGCAATTAGTTCAATGACTTGGATCGGGCCACGTGTCAGCATGTCGATGGGCGAGGATCATTGGTTGCTGCGACTCTTTGGGCGCAAGAATCTTCACGGGATTCCCACAAACGCCATTGTGCTGCAGTTGCTCATCATTAATGTGCTCTTGCTCACACGCAGCTTTGAAAGCGTGGTGCAATACACTCAATTTAGCTTGTTGCTCTGTTCGCTGTTCACTGTGGTCGGCGTGATCGTGTTGCGCGCTACGCGCCCGGAAATCGCCCGGCCTTACCGAGTGTGGGCTTATCCGATACCTCCGATTATCTTCGCTGTCATCACACTTTGGATGATGTTTTACCTCTTACGCTGGAAAACCGTGGAATCGCTCGCAGGACTGGCGACCGCACTCGTTGGTCTGCTGCTGTACTTTTGCGCACGAAACCGCCCAAAAAGACATCGCTCTGCATGAAAACGCAAGGCTTGAAGAGGAACGAACATTTCCAGTTTGCCGAGGGAATCGAAAGCTGCGTAGTGGGGCACACACTCCACGACGCAAGCGCGAACGGAACGCGGAAATTGCGGACACGTTTTGGAGTGACGCGGGACTGCGTATGTTTGTTCCTGGCGATAATCTTTGCAATTGTGCTCAACGTTTCGGCACAAGAGAATCCTCAGGTCGCGCCACGCGCCATTCCTGTGGCTCCAACAACCGCCGGGCCCAATGATATTGCACGTTTTCTTGCCGGCATGCCTGTTCCGGAGAATTCTCCGCTCGCACCGCTCACACGAGATCAGGCATGGCAAGCGCATTCCGCTTTTTTCGAAGGCGAGTTCACCAAGCTCTACCAGCGTCAGCTCCAAAAGCTGCACGCATGGACAGCCACTAATCTTCCCGAGGTCACGCAGCTGGTTCCGGTCGCATTTTATATGTTCAGCGGCCCGGACTTTTTGTACGTCGATCAATTTTTTCCCAACGCCTCGGTGTACGTGCTTTGCGGGAAAGAATCAATGGGGCCACCACCTGATCCGTTGCGCATCCCGAATCTCTCCGGCGCGCTGGGAAATCTGGAGAATGCAATGAAGTCCTCGCTCAGCACGACGTACTTCATTACCAAAGACATGAAAGTCGATCTGCAACAACAGAACCTCAACGGTGTGTTGCCGATTCTCTACGTCTTCATCGTACGCGCCGATAAGTCGATTACGAACGTGACCTTCGGCGGGCTCAACAGTAACGGTGCATTTGAAGAGGCCGCGCCGGGAAAGAAAGGCGGCATCCCCGGGGTGCGAATCCGCTACACCGATAATCAATCGGGCAATTCACAAACGCTCTATTATTTCACCACCGATATTTCCGATGGGGGAATCAAGTCCACGCCAGGTTTCATCAAATTTTGTGAGCGTCTCGGAAGCGGCTCAAGTTTTCTGAAATCGTCATCATATCTAATGTTCGAAAACGGCTTCGGCACGATCCGCAATTTCATTCTCGCGCACAGCAACAGAATTGTGCAGGACGACTCCGGAATTCCCCTGGCTTACGTCGAGCCAAACAAGTGGAACCTGCGTCTCTTCGGCGTTTATCTCGGCCCGATCGATCTCTTCAAACAACATTACCAGCCCAGACTTCAGGAGCTGTTTCAACAGAGCAATCCGCCGCCGCTCGACTTCGGTTTTGGTTATCGCTGGAATTACAAGGAAGCCAATTTGATTGTAGCGGATCGAAAGTGACCATAGCTGGGAAGCAGCGCTTTGGTAGGGCGCGACCGCCGGGCGCGCCGAAACGCAACCGACGGCCCAGCGGTCCGTCCCTACCATTCTTGCGCGTCGCTTCTAAAACCTGCGAAACCAGGAATAAGGAAAATCGTCTCCTGGGCAATCGGTTGGCCAACGCGGTGGATTCATTTCGCGGTGTGGCCGCACAGGAATCGTGCCCCTCTCGGTCTTACCGCAACGTTCTCGCAGGTAGCGGATCAGTTCCTCGCATGCGTCTAGCTGCGCGCGCGTCGGCTGGCCACGATTGAAATCGCCGACCAGACAAATCCCAAGCGAAATGTTGTTCAGATAATCACTGTGCACGTGCCCGCCGTTGATCTGGCGGCGCCAGCGCTCGCCCACTTCCACCTGACCGTTTCCTGTGGATGTCCCGTTCCCGATCACGAAATGATAGGCGAGACCATTCTGCATCCGGCGCACGTGCCGATGGTAATAATCAAAGACGCGCGCGTTGCCTTGCCGCGTGCCGCTGTTATGCACCACAATGAATTGCCACCGACGCCGTTTCACTGGCGCGCGTCGGATCGCATCGATGACGGACCGCGTTAGATAACGATAGTTACTCGAACTGCGAGACCACGGCCAGAAACCTCGTCTCGGAGGAGGCGTCGGCGCAGGCTCGAGGCCCTGGTCCTCTTCCAGACCGGATTTTTCGATCACGACCTGAGCGCGCTCGCCGCTTGGAGTAGCACGCGGAACTTTTGGCTCGGCTGAGGGCGCTGGCGTCGGCGCCGCAGCACCGAGAGCTTTCGGTGCCGGCGTGGGGCGTTCTGCCGTGGTGGCACGCTCGTCGAGGTGGCGGCGTTTTTTGTGGTTTCGGTGTTTCCTCTTCTTCTCGCGTCGATTTGGATTTCCCGGCTTTTTTAGTTTTGCGCGAAACCTCCTTCTCATGGGATTTCTTTGATTTCGGTTTCGGCGTGGGCGTGTGGCGCCGCTTTGATTTTGGCGTAGCACCGGGCTCGGGCGTTTCGCGTGGCGTCGGCTTTGGTGTTGCCTGTTCTTCGTCGTCAGATTTTTTCGCCAGCTTTGCTTTACGAGGGCGCGGCGAGTCCTGTGCGTCTTGGGATGCATTATCGTCGCTGGTCGACTCTTCTTTTGCTAATTTTGCATGAGGAATCGCGGTGGGTGCCTTTTCCGGGGTTGCAGAAGCCAAGTGTTTTTTTCCCGATTTATTACTCGATGCTTTTGGTATCGGGCTCGGAGACTTTTTTGGTTTCGGAGACGGCGAAACGTGAGTCGCGATTTGCTCGGATTCATTGCGCCGACTTTTTTCTTCTTCGCTGACTTGCGCGTGGAGGAGAGTTCCAGCGATTGCGCCTGAGGCGAGCGCAGTTGCGAGCCAAATGCGAAAGCGCACCACTGCGACGGAGCGTAACAGAGCGCGTGACACGATCAACCCCGAAGGCTCAAATCATGCTGCGCCCGCGGCAGGTTCGGGCACGGCAGCCGCAGCCGAGCGCATTTTTTCGCGTTCGCGGCGAAGAATGGCGTTCAACTTACCGCCCAGCAACAACAGCAGACAAGTGAGATACATCCAAGTGAGCAGCACGACGATGGAGGCCAGCGCGAGATACGTCGGGTTGTAGCGATCATATCTCGCCACATACAGTTGAAAAAGTTTGGTGGCGATGATCCACCCGACCGAAAAGAAGATCGCGCCGGGCAAAGCCTGACGGACGGTCAAGTAATTTTCGGGAGTGAGGAGATAAAGCGCGAGCGCGAGAATGACCAGGGCCACAAAGGTAAAGGGCAAATTCAGCGTCGCAATCCATGCTTGCAGCGGAAAGGCCAGCTGGAAATTGACTTCTGCAAGACCGGCGAGTCGTTCGCCAAAGACGATGGCGTTGAAGCAGAACACGATGATAATCCCAAACCAAAAGAGCATGAAAAATGAGGTGATATACTTCGACCACCAATGGGGATCTTCCCGCATTCCGTACGTATGGCTGAGGGCGCGTGAAGTCGTCGCAATGAAGACAGTCCCAAAATAAATTCCGAGAATGATGCCCGCGTTGGCGAGCAGCCCGCTCGAGCCTGTCACCACCACATTTGCCATCGCAGAATCCAGAATGTCCTGCACTTTCGGGTCCGGCGGCATGAAGCTTTTCAAGAGGAGAAACATGCGATGCAATTTGGTCGGATCGGTGCCGAACAAGCCGAGTAGATGCCAAAGAAACAGCGATCCAGGAGCCAGAGCGAAAAGAAGCAGATACGCCATCTGTGCCGCCAGCCCGGTCGTGGTATCGGTTGCCGTTTCCCAAACCAGCTGCCGCAAAACGCGCCAGAGGAATCCGAGATATTTCATTTGCACGGAGAGTTTACTTTGCCCGATGCAAATATCCATTAAACTCGCTCCACTTGTCATGTTGAGCGAAGCGAAACATCTCTGGCTATTGCTCATGGCAGGCGGGACTCCGGAATGATCCGAGATTCTTCGCTTCGCTCAGAATGACATCATGAAATGACGCAGGTGCGCACGTCTGGCTTGGTGAAAAAACGAATATTGATTCTCACCGCGAGTTTCGGGGAAGGCCACAACAGCGCCGCGCGGGGAATTCGCGATGGTTTGGCGCGCGTCGCCCCGGAAGGAACGGAAGTAGAATTGCGCGATTTGTTTGCCGAAACCTACCCTTTGCTCAACGAACTGGTTCGAAAGAGTTATCTTTGGCTGGTTGATTTTGCGCCGCGTTTTTGGGGAAGCGTTTACCGATGGATCGATCGCAAGAAAGATTATAACAAAAATTTCCAGCGTTTTTCCCGGCTCAAGGAGCACTTCGCTGCTTTGCTCGATCGCTTTCAACCAGACATAATCGCTTCCTCTTTTCCCGCTTATCCATACCTGCTTGAGCAGATCTTGGGGCCCCACAGGCTCTGCAAAAGCATCGTTATCGTGACCGACTCGATCACCGTCAACAAGATCTGGTATCGCTGCGCCGCCGATTACTTTCTCGCTCCCAACGAACAGAGCGCTGCGGTCTTGCGAGCAGCCGGAATCGCTGCGGACAAAATCAAAGTGTTTGGTTTTCCTGTAAGTCCGAAATTTGCCGATTCCATGCAAGATCGACAATTCCCTTCGGCTAATTCCAAATGCCGAGTGCTCTACATGATCCATGCCGCGACACGTGACGCGCCCGAACTCGTGCAAAGGCTTGCCGATCTTGGCGTTGATCTCACCGTGACTATTGGCCGGGCCGATAAACTACGGCCAGCAATCGAAACGGCAGCAGCCGATCCCAACATCAAGGTACTCGGGTGGACCAACCAGATTCCGCGCATGCTACAGGCCAGTCATTTGCTGATCGGAAAAGCTGGAGGCGCCACGGTGCAGGAAACGATCGCCGCCGGCTGTCCGATGATCATCAATCACGTCGTTGCTGGTCAGGAGGAAGGCAATGCCCGGTTGATCGTCGAGACGAATTCAGGTGTAATCGCAAATTCGCCACGCGAAGTCATCGCCCAGGTGCAGCGCGCGTTTGACGATGACGCAAGGCAATGGCGTGAATGGTCCGCAAATATCAGCCGTTTGAGCAAACCGCGGGCTGCGCTCGATATTGCTGAATTTCTGATCTCACTATGACATCGCATTAACATCGCCGCTAGCCCGGTGAAGAAAGCCTAACGAGTGACAAACCGTTTCAACGGTTTGCTGAGTATGCTAAGCCGTTGAAACGGCTTTGGCTTCTGGTAGCAGTCCGCGCACCGGCCTGAAGCCGCGGTGTTATTGTGACCAAATTTCCTCGCCGCCCGCGAGCGTTCGCAAGACCTCCAATTCTGGCGAGAGAAGGACCAAATCTGCATCTGCGCCAATCTCCAGGCGGCCTTTGGTTTCAAGGCCAATAGCACGCGCCGGATTTCCCGTTGCCATCATGACGGCTTCGTGGAGCGGAACGTTTACTTTCATGATCATTGTGCGGACAAGGTCGATCATGCGCGAAGCGCTACCGGCAAGCGCCGAGCGGTCTGCAAGTAGACAGACGCCATCTTCCACGATGCAATCCTGTCCGAAAAGCGAGAAGTGCGATCCATTCGGCAGCCCCGCGCCAGCGCTTGCATCCGTTACGAGACAAATCCCGCCGGGGCCTTTGGCGTGATACAACATTTTCATCAACGTCCCCGAGACGTGCTGACCATCGGCGATCAGTTCGCAACCGATCCGAGGTTCGCTTAAGGCAAACTCCAGTAAACCACCAACGCGGTAAATGCCGCGGCGACGCGCGCTAGACATGCAGTTGAAGGTGTGGGTGACGCTGCGCATGCCACGTGCGAAACCTTTTTCCGCCTCCTCGTCCCATGCATCGCTGTGGCCTCCGCTGACGCTGATCCCGTGCGTGTAAAAATTCTCGATCGCCTCGAGCGCTCCCTGCAGCTCAGGCGCCATCGTGATTCGTTTGATCACGTTCGCATGGTCGAGTAGTTGCTGGACCGAAGCTCGCGACGGATTTTGAATGAATTCGGGCTGTTGCGCGCCGCATTTAGCCTTCGAAATAAATGGGCCTTCGATGAGAACACCCGCAATCTGACTAATGGTAGGGCTCGGCCACAGCCCGCTCGCCGTGGCGAGAGCGAGCCGCGGAATGCAATCACGGACAACATTTAGAACATCAGCAATGCGATCGAGCGGCGCGGTCGCCGTTGTCAGCAAAAGCGAAGTGGTGCCGCCGGTGGCGTGATAATCGCAGATGACTTGAAACGCTTCTGCAGAAGCTTCCATGCTGTCACGGCCCAGAGCGCCGTGCACGTGAAGATCAATGAAGCCGGGCGCGAGATAATTTTCGTGAAGATCAATAATCTCGTTTGCGCGAGCATGGCTACGTTCGCGGATTGCGCTGATTCTTCCTTTTTCAACAACGAGCTCAAGGCCCTCCCGAATGCCATCGCGAAAAATCAAACGCGCGTTGGTAAGGATCATTTCGCTCAATGCTCGGTGACGAAGCGCGAATGTCGAATGCTTGACCTCGCCTTAGGGGCTTAGCAAGCTCGCGTACCAATGCAGAAAGGTAGTCCCAAAAAACATCCAGCTTAGCGCACCGAACGCCAGGTAAGGTCCAAACGGCAGCTTCGCTGACCAGACCCGTTTTCCAACGACCAGCGTGATCAGGCCGACAATCGAACCGAGAAGAGATCCCGCAAAAAGACTAAACAAAACCGCGCGCCAGCCGAGAAACGCGCCGATCGCCGCGAGAAACTTCAAGTCGCCCCGGCCCATTGCTTCACGAGGAATCACGAGTTCGCGCGCCACACCAGAAATCTGCGCGACGTCATCCAGCATCATCACGTTGCCATCAGCCGTGACGCGATCGTAGCGAAAGTCGAGCGTCACATTGCCATAGAGGTGGTGGTCGATCCTGGCTTGCTCACACTCAAGCAGTAATCGGTCTTTTTCCCGGGCAAAATAATCACTCCATAAACTTTCTTCGGTGCCCACCAAAAGATCCGCATCATCGCCGCGTTTGGTCCATGTGAATGGCGTCGGGGCGTCGAATTCAATCCGTTTTCTTCCAAAAGCGATTTTGCCGGCTTCGAGAACGATCAATAAAATTACATAACCCAACGCTGCGGCCAGAAGAGAACGAACGCACGCGGCAATCCGGGAATCCGTTTCCATCAAAGCTGGCATCGCCGCACTGCAAACAACGCCAGCAATAATGCCGCCGATCGTTACGCGGTCTGGAATGATAAAATGTTCGAGATCGATAAATGTTCCAACGATCAAGAGCGAAACAAAAATCCAGTATGCAATCGCCATCTGCCACGGAAAGGCTTGCCAGATGATCAGGAACAAGAGCGCAGTGATCAATTCCACCGCGAAATAGCGAAAGGCGATTTTCGCGCCGCAATTCGCGCAGCGACCGCCAAGCAAAATCCAGCTAATCAACGGCAGATTTTGGTGCCAGGAAATCTGCTGTTTGCACGCCGGGCAAAAAGAGCGACGCGGTTTGTTAATCGAAAGATCGACAGGCCAGCGATAAATGCAGACGTTCAAAAACGATCCGACTGCCGCCCCGAGAAGAAAGGCAAACGCACGCAAAAGAAACTCGTAAACAGAATGAGCCACGTGCGATTATTTGGGGATCAACTTAGAAGCGCGGCGCTCCATTAGCCATGCAATCCAGATGCAGCTTTCATAAAGCAGACACATCGGGAGCGCCATCGCGATCAAAGTCAGAATGTCTGGTGTCGGCGTAATGATCGTCGCCAGAATAAAGATCAGCACCACGGCATAAGGGCGTGTGCGCGCCATGAACCTGTAAGTAATCAATCCAAATCGAACCAGCGCCAGCACCACCACTGGTAGTTCGAAAGCTAGTCCGAAGCCGATCGTAAAGCGGGTCACAAAGGAATAATATTGTTGCACCGTCCAGGTGGGGGCCCAGCCGAGTGACTCGGTATCGCGAAAGAAAAAAAGAATCGTCTTCGGTAGCAACCAAAAATAACAAAGAGTCACACCGAGAAGGAAGAGGGCGAAGCTAACTAAAATAGCCGGAAACAAAAAGCGCTTTTCTACGGCAGTGAGCGCCGGCAGCACAAACTCCGCGATGAAATAGAGCAGGAGCGGAAAGGAGATAACGATACCGGCGTAGAACGCCAGATGAAAGGAGATCACGATTGAATCGGTGATACCGAGTGCTTTAAGTGTTCCGATTTGTGATCCCACGTCGCGCAACGGAGCCTGCAATATCCGCACGAGCGTCGAGCGAAATGTGAAGCAAACAATCATCGCCGCTGCGAGCGTGATTGCCATCTTCACAATCATCCATCGCAACTCCTCCAAATGCTCCAGAAATGGCTTGGAAGTTTCGCTCTCGGGCACTTCGCGAAACTTGAAAATGTCTCGTAGCGTCATCAGATCAGCATCCGAAATTCGAATATCTAATATCGAGAGACTAAGCAGTTATGGGGAGAGAAGATCACGCGCCAAGAGCCGCGCCCAGATGCTTAGTGTGTTGGCATCGCAAATCTCGTTCTCGGCGATCATTCGTCGAATTTCCGCAACACTAAATTCGCGGCAATCGAGAATCGATTCTCCTTCATCTCCGGCCGATGGCTCTTTGCACTTCTGCACGGGACGCGCCAAAAAGAAATAACCCCGTTCGTCCGTAAAGCCGGGCGAGGTAAAGTACTGACCGAGCGCGATAAGTTCGCCATCCTTGGCAAGCTCATAGCCCGCTTCCTCGCGAAGTTCGCGCAGCGCGACCTGCTCAACGGTTTCTTGAGTGGGGGCGTCGATCTGGCCGGATGGCATTTCCCAAATTGCTGTTCGAATCGGAATGCGCTCCTGGTGAATGAGGACGATTTTGCCGTCCCGCGTCATCGCCGCAATGATCACAGCTGCTTTCCGGTGCACAATTGTCCATGCCCGCGGCTGCGAGCACGAAGGTATTCGCACATGCTCGGTCACAACTTCAAGATGCTCATTGGCGAAATGCCGCTCACTAGAAACGGTTTCCCAGATGTCTTGCATAACCCGTGAAGTGTAGTGGCCGCCGTCCTCAGCGGCAAACATTGTGGCTCTGGCGGCTAGGTTCGATGGCGGCGCGCCCTCGCCAAGGCGAGCAGGCTGTGATCGTGCCCTACCCTTCGGCCAGTAGTCTTTTCCAGCGCTTGATCTGCGCCGCGATATTCTGGGGCGACGGAGCGCCGACCGCGCGTCGCTGCGCAAGCGAATCGGCGACATCGAAAATCTTCGCCACATCATCGTCGAAGTGTGGCGAAAACTCTTTCATTTTCGCGACCCCGATTTGATCCAGTGGAACGCTTTTTGTTATGGAGTGCACAACAAGCTCTCCAACGATTTGGTGCGCCTCGCGAAACGGCGTTCCTTTTTTCACGAGGTACTCAGCCAAATCGGTCGCGAGAAGATTTGGGTCGCGCGCTGCATTTTCCATGCGCTCACGATTGACTCTCAAGTCGGGCAACATCGCCGCAAAGATCTCCAGCGCGCTTTTGGTCGTATCGACAGAATCGAACAACGCCTTCTTATCTTCCTGGATGTCGCGATTGTAAGAAGAAGGAAGTGCTTTCATTGTGGTCAGAATCGACATCAAATTTCCGTAAAGCCGGCCAGTTTTCCCGCGGGTTAGTTCGGTCATGTCCGGGTTCTTCTTTTGCGGCATCAGACTTGAGTGCGTGGAAAATGAATCGCTAAATTCCAGAAAACCGAATTCGGTCGTGCTCCAGATGATTAAGTCCTCGCTCAGACGGGAGAGATGCAAACCGATCATGGCGAGGCAAAAAAGAAATTCGCAGACAAAATCTCGATCGCCGACGGCATCGACGCTATTTTGGCTTACGCTCGAAAAAGCGAGGTCGCTGGCGATGCGTTCGCGATCGAGAACAATGGTCGATCCGGCGAGCGCCCCGGAGCCGAGTGGAAGAACGTCTGTTCGCGCGAGACAATCACGAAGGCGATTCGCATCGCGCTCCAAGGGCTCCATCTGCCCGAGCAAGTAATGCGAAAAAGCGATCGGTTGTGCGCGCTGCAAGTGTGTGTAGCCGGGCATTACGACATCAACGTATCCCACGGCAAGATTGAGCAGAGCAATCTGCAAACCTCGCAAACGGCCCGCCACTTCCGCGACCTCGGCTTTTACATAAAGCCGCAGATCGAGCGCAATCTGATCGTTCCTGCTGCGTGCCGAGTGCAGCTTCCCTCCTGCGGCGCCGATTCGTTTCGTCAGCGCCGCTTCAATGTTCATGTGCACGTCTTCGAGTGATGCGTCCCATTCGAATTTGCCCGACTCGATCTCCCTCTCGATACCGCGCAATCCGTTTTCAATTTGCTGCCGTTCATCCGGAGTTATGATTCTCGCCCGAGCGAGTGCGGCGGCATGCGCGATCGAGCCGGCAATATCGTGCCGATAAAGTCGCCAATCGAGGGAGACGGATTCGCTGTACCGTTGCGCGAGTCCTGCAGCAGGCTGGTCGAGTCTTCCTTTTCGCATTGTTTAAACACGAATGAACACGAATGAACACCAATGACGAAACCCAAAAATTACACGACCGTTGCAGCGTAGTCTTTTCGTCATTCGTGCTTCGTCATTCCTTCGACATTTGTCATTTGTGCTTCGTCATTGTGGCTGGCTTTCACGGCACCGATGCAGTTCGTGTTACGGTCACCGACACGTGCTTGGCGTCTTCCAGAGGAAATTTTCGCAGCTCCACCGTGATCTTCTGGATGCGGAAAGTTTTCAGCAAATGCGTTGCCAACCGATCGGCGAGTGTCTCGATCAGATTTGTCGATTGATCTCGTACAAAATTCTTCGTTTCCTCCGCAACGATCGAATAATTGACCGTGTTGTCGATGTGATCGGCCATATCGGGCTGCTCGTAATACGGCCAGAAAGAAATGCTGACGGTCAATCGCTGCGGCGTGGCCCGTTCCTTTTCCGGAACTCCGATGCGCGCGGAAATTTCGAGCTGCTCGATATGAATCCGATCGGAGAGCGGATTTGGTTCGTTGGGCATTCGCCAAGATCACTGCGCTGCCGCACAGAGCAACACTCGTTTCGTCGGTACGCCCTTTCCTACTTCGCTTCTTTCGGCGCGCCCGATGCGAGTTTTTGGAAGCGCGGATCGTTCCGAAGCGGATCGAACATTGGGTCGAGCCGGAGCAGCGCCGGAGTGAGCGGCACGTTTTGAGCCAGCGCGCCATCGTACGGTATCGAGAGCAGTTTCTCTAACGCGGCTATGGCGCGGTCGGGCTCCCCCATGCGCGCCGACACCCGGGCCAGGATCTCGATCGGAATAGGACCCCACACGGCATCTTTCTCGATCGAGATCACAGTCATCGCTCGCTCGATCAGTTTGAATGCGGCGGTTTTGTCACCAAGGCCCATACTCGTCAGCGCGAGATCCCCCATGAGGCTAAAATTCTCCGGCTGTTCTTTGAGGAAGGGTTCCAGTTCACTGCGCGCCTGTCGCCAACTTTCCTGAGCGGAGGTATGATCGCCGGCGACGTCCTGTGCCCATCCTAAATAAAAGCGCAGTTCGCCAGTGATAGAACCCAATGCTGGATCAGGCTTGGCCAATATCTCCTTTAGCCGAGGGATGATTTGTGCAGGGCGACGCTCCAAGATCGCTTGGTAAAGTTGTGTTTCCAACGCCTGGGGGTCCTCGGCCGGCGGGTGGATCGAGGCGAGGAGCGCAGAGGCACGCGGCAGATCGCCCTCAGCTTGTGCGATAGCCGCCTTTGCTGCGAGGGTGTCGACGTCGCCCGGCATAATATCGAGAACCTGATCAAACTTTCGTAGCGCCTCGGGGAAACGACGAAGCTCGATATACAATTGTGCATGCTGTCCGAGCAGGTTAACGTTGCGCGGGTCGAGTCGCTCGGTTTGGTTGAAATACGACTCGCTCCGGTCCCACTGGCCGCGCCGCCGCGCGACGGAAGCCAGCAACGCAGGAATCTGGCTGCTGTTCGGCAAGAACTGACGTGCTTGTTCAAAGTAACGCACCGCAGTGTCGTAATCCTTTAGACAGGCGTGGTAGTAATTTCCCGTGGCAAGCAGCGCCTCACCGAGATTGGGCTGAAGAGCGAGCGCGGTTTCGGCTGCCTGCTGCGCCTCTTCACGGAGGGCGACCGTTGGTTGAAGAGTCTGTGTGATGTAGCCGCGCGCGTCCGCGATTGACAGTAGCGCCCAACTAAGGGCGAATTTCGGGTCCAACCTCACCGCTTCTCTGAGATATTTCTGTGCGGCAAGAGCGTTGGCGGGTGTGTATGTCGTTTCCACGTTATAAGCCAGACCGCGCAGGTAGGCGTCGTAAGCCTCGGGATTATCCGTCGGTTTGGCGGCGATGACTCGCTCTTCCTCGCCGGTCAGTTTCACTCGCAGTTGGTCGGCGATGGCTTTCGCCACCTCACTCTCGACCGAAAAGATGTCGGTCAGTTTGCGATCAAATGTATCAGCCCAAAGATGAGAATCATTGGCCGCTTTGATCAGCTGCACGTTCACGCGCACAACGTCGCCGCTCTTCTGCACGCTTCCTTCCAGGATGTGGGCGACACCAAGCTGCCTGGCGATCTCGGGCAAATTTTCAGGCGCACTTTTGTAACGCTGCGTGGATGTGCGCGAGATCACCTTTAGATCGGCGATCTTGGATAAGCGCGTCAGAATCTCCTCCTGGATGCCGTCGGCAAAGTAGGCGTTGGCTTTTTCTTCGCTCCGGTTTTCGAAGGGAAGCACCGCGATGCTTTTTTCCGGAATAGGAAGTCCTACATCGGCGGCTTTCCCCGCAGAGGAGCGTACAACCGCCGGTGAGCCGCGTCGGTAAAAGACTGAAAAGCTGATCGCCAAAGCCACAGCTGAAACGAGCAAAACAGCGGTAAGCACATGCTTGGGCCAACGGGGCGTAATGACCGGACGGATGCTAACATCGGACGTCTGCTTCCATCTTGTTCGTCGCTTGAGTTTCTCCGGAAGATATCGATTGCCGAGATTGTCTTTGTAGAGATTAACCAGGTGCAGCCTCAGCCCGTGCTTCACCTCACACTCGCCGAGATCGTGCAAATACGGCTGCCAGTGCCGGTATTGAATCAAATCCTCCGCTATATGCCCGGACAAAAGAATATGCCCGGCATCGCCGCAATCCATGACGCGCTGCGCCACGTTGATCCCTGATCCCGCGATGTTCATCTTGTCATTAACATCGGTGACTTGGTTCACTGGGCCGCTGTGCACTCCCATCCGCAGCTGGATATGCGGATGCTCTTGCAACGCTTTGCTGATCTCGAGCGCACATCGCACCGGCTCTTCCGGACTGTGGAAGAAAAGGAGCGCCATCCCGTCTCCGGTCGACACCCGGATCAGTTTACCTTTTGTTTCGGCGGCCCGAAAACATTCGGTGTTTCGCACGATTTGGTTGAGATCTTGCAGTAACTCAATCTGCTCATTGACCAGCAGTTTCGAGTAACCGACCACGTCGATTAACAGGACGTGTGCGATCTCGAGCGGGAGATCGGGCTTCGGCTCAGCGGACGTATCCTGAGCGTTCATCCTCTAAGGGCGTAACAATACCCTTGCCATGGTTCAGGACAAACAAGGCTTGCCATGGGTAGAAGGCACAGATAAACAGCCCACGGCGATACGTTCCCAAGATTCGGAAGCCCTTACTTCGGTGCGGGTGAGGCGACGAGTTTTTGGAAGCGCGGATCATTCCGGAGCGGATCAAACATCGGATCGAGTCGGAGCAGCGCAGGAGTGAGCGGCATGTATTTCTCCAGCGCGCCCGTGCCCGGCATCGAGAGTAGTTGCTGTAAAGCGGCAATGGCGCGGTCGGGCTCTCCCGTCTGCGCCGCAACCCGAGCGAGGGTCTCGATCGGACCGGCACCGTTTGCCGCGTCTTTCTCAATCGGCAGCGCGGCTATCCCCCGTTCCGACAGAGCCAGAGCCGCCGCTTTGTCGCCAAGGCTCATATTGGTCAACGCGAGATCTCCAATGAGATTATAATTTTCCGGCTGCTCCTTGAGGAAAGATTCCAGTTCGCTGCGCGCTTGGCGCCAACTTTCCTGGGCGGCGCCATGATCGCCAGCGACATCTTGAGCCCAACCTAACCAAAACCGCAGTGCGCCATTGTGATAACCCAACGCTGGATCAGGCTTGGCTAGTATTTCCTTCAGCCGAGAAATGATTTGTGCAGGGCGACGCTCCAGGATCGCCTGGTAAGCTTGTGTCTCCAACGCACTGGTATGGTCGGCATTCGGACGCAGCGGAGCGAGTAGCGCAGCAGCACGCGGCAGATCACCCTCGGCTTGTAAGATAGCCGCCTTATGTGCGAGCGTATCCACATCGTCCGGTATGATGTTGAGAACCTGATCAAACTTTCGCAACGCTTCTGGGAAACGACGAAGTACGGAATACGAATATGCTTGGTTGGTAAGCAGCCGAACGTTGCGTGGGTCAAGCCGCTCGGCTTCGTTAAAATAGGACTCGCTCCGGCCCCATTCACCTTGCCTCCGCGTAACATAGGCTAGCACTTCAGGAATCCGACTGCTATTCGGCAGGAACTGACGTGCCTGCTCAAAGTAACGCAGTGCGGCGTCGTAATCCTTTAGACAAGCGTAATTGTAATAGCCCTTGGCCAAGATGGCTTCGCCGAGATTGGGCTGAAGAGTAAAGGCGGTCTCGGCCGCCTCTCGCGCCTCTTCGCGGAGGGCGACCGTTGGTTGAAGACTCCCTACTTGGTAGCCGTGCGCATCTACGTTTGACAGCAGCGCCCAAGCAAGCGCGAACTTCGGATCCAATCGCACCGCGTCTCTAAGATATTTCTGTGCGGCAAGAGCATTCGCGGGGTTGTTGCCGGTTTTGAGCGTATAAGCCAGACCGTGCAGATAAGCATCATAAGCTTCAGAATTATCTGTTGGTTTGGCAGCGATGACTTGCTCTTCCTGACCCGTGAGCTTCGCTTGCAACTGATCGGCGATGGCTTTGGCCACCTCACTCTCAACAGAGAAGATGTCGGTCAGTTTGCGATCAAAGGTATCCGCCCAAAGCTGGGAATCATTGGCCGCCCTGATTAGCTGCACGTTCACGCGCACGGCGTCGCCGCTCTTCTGAACCCTTCCTTCAAGGATGTGGGCTACTCCCAGTTGTTTTGCGATCTCAGGCAGGTTTTCCGGCGCGCTTTTGTAATGCTGTGTCGATGTGCGCGAGATGACCTTCAAATCGGCAATCTTGGATAAGCGCATCAGAATCTCGTCATGGATGCCGTCCGCGAAATAGGCATTGGCCTTGTCGCCGCTCAAATTCTCGAAGGGAAGAATGGCGATGCTCTTCTCGGAAATCAAAACGGTGCCCTTGCTACCCGTCTCCTCGGGAGAAGTCGATGGGGTCATCCTCAGTGATACTCGCTGGAAAAAGGTCAAAGAACTAATCACCATAGCGAGGGCAGCGACTACTAAAGCAAGTACCAGCAGGGACCTTGGCCGCCGGGGCAGGCTGACTGGGCGAACTATGTCCGATCCTCGCTTCCACCTTCTTGTGCGCCTGAGCTTCTCCGGGACCTGTGGATTACCAAGATTCTCTTTGTAGAGATTGAAAAGGTGCAGGTGTAGTCCGTGCTTCACCTCACACTCGCCCAAGTCGTGCAACCACGGTTGCCACTGGCGGTATTGCGCTAAATCTTCCGCGACATGCGCCGACAAGAGAATGTGTCCGGCATCACCGCAATCAAGCACTCGCTGGGCGACATTGATTCCCGATCCTGCAAAGTTCGTTTTATCATTAACGTCGGTGATTCTATTGACAGGGCCACTGTGAACTCCCATTCGCAACTGAATCCGCGGATGATCTTGCAACGCTCTGCTAATCTCGAACGCACACCGCACCGGTTCTTCCGGGCTATGAAAAAAAAGCAGCGCCATCCCATCTCCCATCGGCACTCGATTGAACTTGCCGCTTGCTTCCGCCGATCGAAAACATTCGCTGCTGCGCACGATTTGATTTAATTCCTGCAGCAACTCAATCTGCTCATTGATTAGCAGCTTGGAATAACCAGCCACGTCGATTAAGAGAAGGTGCGCCATCTCGAATTCCAGATCGGACTTCGGTTCCACGGACTTGTCTTCCTCAGTTTGCGCCGCCTCTGTCTCGAGCGATTCCAATGCGGACTTGACCGGAGTGATTGGAGTACGAAGTTCGTGCGACAGCACGGAAGGGAAATGGTCTTTGGTCCCGTTGGCGCTCTCCACAACTACCTTTTGTTGCTGAAGCTCTTCCTCAACGCGCCGGCGTTCGGCCATACCGGCGGAAAGCGCCATCGCCGTAATTGACAGTACGGCTGTCCACCATTGTAGGGCGAGAAGCGACTGATTTTCCGTCTCCCTGACGAATGGGCCGAAGCCATGCAGCGTCCCCCACACCGCGATCGCGGACAGGATGAAAATGCCCGTGGCAGTTTCGCGTTGCGTAAAGCGGAAGGCAGTCCAAATCACAATCGGTCCGCAAATCAAAACGATTGGATAATTTCGGACGGAAAGGGCAGGCCATCCGCCAAAGACCACCCCGCTCAACACCACCAGCAACAGGAGGAGCGCGCCGACTTCGGCGGCTTCCTTTTTATTCCAACGCCGTTTCGAGGCAACACTCCACAGGAAAACTAGCGGAGTGAAGACAAGATCGCCAGTTACATCGCCGAGCCACCATGTAAGCCAGATGGCGCCGTAGTTTGCCCAGGCGGCAAAGCCGGTGAGCGCAAGACTCGTAAGGCCGAAAGCAGGGCTAATGAGGGCGCTGATCCCTGCCGCGAGCGCAAATTTGAAAACGCCTTGTAGACGATCAAAGACATTTGTGCCGCCGGCGAATCGATTTACCAGCCAGGCGCCCGCGAGCGCCTCGAGCGTGTTGCCGGTGGCGATGGCAAATGACGTAGCCACATTTCCCGCAGTCGTGACGTTCACCAGAAATGCACCGATAAAGATGGCCGGCCACGCGCGATAACCGAGCAAGAGTGATCCGGCAAGTGCGATTCCCGCCGGCGGCCATACTGGCGATGCACTCGCGTGCAACGACGCCAGCATCAAACCGAGTTTGCCGGCGATGAAGTAGATGACGGCCAAGCTGCCGATGAGTGGCAGCCCAGAGAAACGTCGCGATTGCATCGCCCAACTGCCTTTACGGTCTACGTCCGGCGGCTCCAAGTTCGCATCGGAACATGTTGGCTGAGGAAATTCAGCTCGAGATCGCGCATCGTTTGTTTATCGACATTATCGAGTCATCGGAGCGCCTTTCAGCTTCGACTGTTTCGAGGAATTCTTTCCATTCTACCTCCAAGTCGCCCCGGAAAATGGCGCAATCTCGAGCTGCGGATCGGGCGTCGGTTCCGCGAGCGTGTGTTGCGCGTCCACCCTTTTGGTTTGTCGCTGAGCTCTTTCTGCTTAGCAGAAACTTTATCTCAGACTCTGATGCATAGAACTCACTTTGATTCTCCGGAAATGACGGAACGAAGTTCGCGAAAAAGTTAAACTCCTTTTCTAGTCTGCCGACTTCACGGATACCACTAACGCGTTGACCTCCTTGGCTCCGCTACGGCGTGCCGAGGGACTACGCGTTCCATTCTCGCGCACGAAAGAGGATGATCGAGGAGCTTGACTGCGACTCAACAAGCGGATTCGTTAGCCGCCGTTAGTCAACTTATCGGGTTTCGGTTTAATCCGTGTCGAGTTGCACGTTCTTCTTAGGGAAGCCCGTCGTACGCGAAAATCTCGAGTTGCTCGTTGGGGATTGAGCAAGATTATCGCGCTGCCAATTAGAGCAACACTCGTTTCGTTAGGGAGGCTGTGGAACCTAGCCGCCGGGAATTTGCTGTCACCGCTCCAAAATAAATCGAACAAAGAGGTTTGGATGAAAATCGCAAGGCTGGCGCATAGGCATCATGAGTCCAGATTAAATGCTTGGATGGCGTCCACGAAAATGCTAAAAGACCGCACGTGCAATGTTAGCTAACTAGAAAGGAACAGACTTATGGCCGAATCAGAAGAAGCATCACCGCCCAAACAATTAGTTCGCGCAGCCAACGGCGACTATTGGCTCGTTAAGAAAGGCGAGAACCCTGAGAAAGTGCATTCAAAAGATCCGAACCTGCAGCCCCAAAAACCAGAATTGATGAACTTCATCACCACCACGAACGACAACCTAGCAACTCTTTTCGACGAGGCGAACCCTGGCGTGAAGGTCGGAATCACCGTAGTGGATTTCGACGACCAGTATTGAAGAATGTCGCGACCGGCCCAAACCCGTTCGGAAGCGGATTTTGATGGGCGTGACACTCAAGGTCTTGCGTAGAGGCACGCACCGATCGGCCAGCCTTGACGACACACTGAAGCGCGCGCTGCCTCTGGCCCCGGTAATGGGGATCACGCGCGTCGCTAACGTCACCGGGTTGGACTCGGTCGGCATCCCGGTGGTGATGGTATGCCGGCCAAACTCACGGTCTGTGGCCGTGTCGCAAGGAAAAGGAATTGATCTCGCAAGCGCGCGTGCGTCGGGATTGATGGAGGCAGTTGAGCTATACCACGCCGAAACCATCACCTTGCCGCTGCGCTTAGCCACGTACGAGGAACTTCGCTATCAGCACAACGTGGTCGAAGTTGACGATCTTCCACGCGCCTTCGAATCCCGTTTTCATCCATTTTTGCGCCTGCTGTGGTGCGAAGGAAGCGATCTCTTGAGCGGCGAAAGCCTGCTTGTGCCTTACGAGATGGTTCACACAAATTACGCCGTGCCATTGCCGGATGGTCATGGTTGTTTCGCAGCTAGCTCAAATGGGTTAGCTTCCGGAAACACTCTGATCGAAGCTATCAGCCAGGGAATCTGCGAAGTCATCGAACGGCACGCTACGAGCCTGTGGAAGCGTCGGCAGGGATTCGACCAGGACCGCCTTGACTTAACGAGCGTAGACGACCCGATTTCGCAGGAGATTATTGGGAAATTTGAGTCGGCTGGACTGCTCGTAGCTATCTGGGACATTACAACCGACATCAAAATTGCTGCTTTTAATTGCTTAATAATGCCATGGAATGAGGGCATGTGGCATTGTGCGGCAGCTGCGGGTTACGGATGCCATCTGGCTCGTCAGATCGCATTACTGAGAGCTTTGACCGAGGCTGCGCAAACTCGGCTAACTGTGATATCCGGATTGCGCGATGATTTCCGCGGCGATACGTATGAACAATTGCAGGACCTGGAAGTGGTGAGGGCAATTCGGGATCACATCACCGCTTCGAGAGCGACACGCCGCTTTTCTGATGTCCCCAACTGGGACGCAGACACGTTTGAAGATGATGTGGAATGGGAACTGAAGTGTCTCAGGCAGGCTGGCGTTCGGCGAGTCGTCGCGGTCGATCTCACGAAGCCGGAATTTGATTTGCCCGTCGTTCGCATCATCATACCTGGTCTCGAGGCGATGCTTGAATCGGGCTATGTTCTAAGCGCGGCAGTGCGATCGGCAATTGCGGGCAGGCCATGAACGTGTTCATCTTCACGGGGCCTACGATTTCCCCCGCAGAAGCGAGTGCGGAACTAAAGGCAGTATATTTACCGCCTGCCGCTGAAGGCGACGTATATCGCGTGGCGCTGCATCGCCCGCAGGCGATCGGAATTATCGATGGCTACTTCCAGTCGGTGCCCACCGTGCGACATAAGGAGATCCTATGGGCAATGAGTTGTGGAATCCACGTATTCGGTAGCGCCAGTATGGGCGCGCTTCGCGCAGCCGAATTACTTCCCTTTGGAATGGAAGGTGTAGGCGCTGTGTTTGAACTCTACCGCGATGGAATTTTCGAAGACGATGACGAGGTTGCTGTGGCTCATGGGTCTGCCGAAACGGGATTTGTGTCTGCATCCGAAGCCATGGTTAACATTAGGCAAACTCTGCGAAAAGCGGAGCGACTCGGTATTATTTCAACAGAGTTGCGCGTGAGCCTGGAAAAGATCGGAAAAGAACTGTTTTATCCCGACCGCAACTATTCAACGGTGCTGCGGCAGGCGTTGGAGGACGGATCATCGCAAGCTGAATTAACGAGGTTGCAACAATGGTTGCCAAACCATCGCGTAAATCAAAAACGCGATGATGCTCTTCTTATGCTCCGGGTTATCCGCCGCCGACTCGAACACGGGCTGCGCCGAAAAACCGTTTCATACTCCTTTGAGCAGACTGTCATGTGGCAATCTGCCCAGCGTCAAGCTGGCGAACTTCGGTTCGATTCAAATGGACACGGCGACTCAGTAACACTGGAGTCGCTGCTAGATGAGCTCAGACTCGAAGGACCAAAATACAAAGAGCACCGCAACGAGGCGCTCCGACGGTTTTTCGCCCTGCGAGAGGGGGAGCGCCTCCGATTGAATGTGGACGCCCAGCGTAAAAGGACAACCGAGGCGGAATTTCGTCAGGAGCGCGATTTGGTGGACACTGCTGCGTTGAAACATTGGATGACTAACAATGATTTAAGCTGCCATCAGTTCGACACGTTGATGATCGACGAGGCGCGCGTGAAATGGGTTCAGAAGCTCGCTGACGTTGCGGCGCGCAACTGCCTACCTGAACAACTCCGGATTTCCGGCGACTATCCGCGGTTAGTCGCCCGAGCTGCCCACAAAAACAGCCTGCTGCACTCCATGCGAATGCGAAATCCGCGTCTTGAAAGTGTCGGTCTGACTTACGGAGAACTATTACGGTGGTATTTCGAGAAAGTTTTGGGTCACACAGTGCCTGCCGATATCGACAAGTACGCACGAGATCTGGGATTTGCCAGTCCGGATGCTTTCCGCCGCGCCTTGCTGAAGGAATATCTTTACCAGCGATATGAGCGCCGCAACGAGAATTCGTCCGAACGATTTGGATGAGCAAAGCGTCTTCAGGTTCTCCCAAGGTAATCCTCGGTTCGTTGTCCAGCGTCGCCGGCTCACTCGTGCGGGTGCGCGCTCACGAGTTTTTGGAACCGCGGATCATTTCGAAGCCCATCGAACATTGGATCGAGCCGAAGAAGCGCGGGCGTGAGCGGCATGCCTGAAGCGAGCACCCCAGTATGCGGTATCGACAAGAGTTTCTGCAACACGCTGATCGCGCGATCGTGATCTCCCCGTAGCGCGGCACAGCGAGCGACAATGTCCAACGCGGTGCTTCCATTGATTGCGTCCTTCTCGAGTGGGAAAGTGGCTGCCGCCCGCTCCGCAAGCGCCAATGCAGCGGATGGATTGCCGAGACCCAGGTTCGTCCATGTAAGATCTGCAATAATGCTAATGTTGTCCGGCTGTTTATTAAGAAAGGATTCGAGTTCGCTGCGTGCGTGGCGCCAACTTTGCTGTGCAGCGGCTTTGTCCCCTGCAACTTCTTGCACCCAACCTAACCAAAAGTAGAGTTCGCTGTTGATGTAGCCCAAGGATGGGTCAGGGCTGGCTAGAATTTCCGTTAGTCGCCGGATCATCGGCGCGGGCTGCCGTTTCAAAATCGCTTGGTAAACCTGCGTTTCCAACGCCTCGGACTGGTCGGCAGTTGGACGCAGCCCGTCCAGCATGGCGGAGGCCCGTCGGAGATCGCCCTCGGCTTGTGCCACAGCCGCCTTATACGCGAGCGTGTCCACGTCGCCTGGGGTGATGTCGAGAATGTAGTCAAGCTTTCGCAGCGCCAGCGAAAAATTGCGGCGCTCGATATCTAAAAGGGCATGCTGGGTAAGAAGATTTACGTTTCGTGGATCCAGCCGCTCGGCTTCGTTGAAATAGGCGTCGCTTCGATCCCACTGGCCCCGTCTGCGAGCGACATAGGCTAGCGCTTCAGGAATCTTGCTACTATTGGGCAGGAGAGGACGTGCTCGTTCAAAATAGCTCACGGCCGTGTCGTAATCCTTCAAGAATGCGTAGTAATACTGTCCTTCGGCTAGCATGGCCTCGCCCAGGTCCGGCTGAAGAGTCAGGGCCGTTTCAGCTGCCTGTCGCGCCTCCTCGCGGAGAGCAGTTGTTGGCTCGACAGAGAACGAAAGATAGCTGACAGAATCAACGTAAGAGAGCAACGCCCAACAAAGAGCGAACGTTGCATCTAACGCCACCGCTTCCCTAAGATGCTTCTGCGCGCCCAGGGTATTGGCGACCGTTGTTGCAGGTTTCAATGTATAAGCCAAGCCGCGCAGATAGGCGTCGTAGGCCTCAGGGTTATCTGTCGGTTTGGCAGCGATGACTTTCTCTTCCTGCCCAGTGAGGTGAGCTCGCAATTGTTCGGCGATGGCTTTTGCGACGTCGCTCTCCACTGAAAAGATGTCGGTGAGTTTGCGATCAAACGTGTCGGCCCAAAGATGGGACTCATTGGCCGCTTTGATCAGCTGCACGTGTACCCGCACGGTATCGCCACTTTTCTGCACACTGCCTTCCAAAATGTGAGCGACGCCAAGTTGCCTGGCGATCTCGGGTAGGTTCTCCGGCGCGCTCTTGTAATGCTGCGTCGATGTTCGTGAGATTACCTTGAGATCGGCAATCTTCGATAACCGCGTCAGAATCTCCTCTTGAATCCCATCGGCAAAGTAGGCGTTAGCTTTCTCGTCGCTTCGATTTTCGAACGGAAGCACAGCTATGCTTTTTTCCGAAATGGAGCTCGCAGCGCTCTCTTGGACGTGTGGCTGCGCAACATCTGGCGATGCTCGGCGAAGAAAGAATGACACACTGAACATCAACGCGACCGCCGATACAACCAAAGCAACCACAAGAAGGACCTTTGGCCAACGCGGGGCACTGATTGGTCGAACCAGCACGGCAGCCTGCTTCCACCTCTTCCCTCGTTTGAGTTTTTCAGGCAGATGTGGATTTCCGAGGTTGTCTTTGTAAAGATTAACCAGGTGCAGCCTCAGTCCGTACTTCACTTCACATTCGCCTAGATCATGCAGGTGAGGCCGCCAGTGTCGGTACTCCGCTAAGTCATCGGCTAAATGTTTCGACAAAAGGATGTGCCCGGCATCGCCACAATCCATCACCCGCTGCGCGATGTTAATCCCAGCACCGGCAATGTTTGTCCTATCATTCACGTCCGTAACTTGACTGACCGGCCCGCTGTGGACACCCATGCGTACCTGGATACGCGCATGATCTGTTAAGGTTCTGCTAATCTCGAGCGCGCATCGCGCGGGCTCTTCCGGACTGCGGAAAAAAAGGAGCGCCATCCCATCACCGGTTGGGACCCGAGTGAGTTTGTCGCTTGTTTCTGCTGCCCGAAAACATTCGGTGCTGCGGACGATTTGGTTCAGTTCCTGGAGCTGCTCAATCTGCTCGTTAACCAGTAACTTCGAATAACCGACCACGTCGATTAACAAGACGTGAGCGATCTCTAGTTGGAGATCGGGCGTCGGTTCCGCGGGTGTATCCTGCGCGTTCACCCTTTAAAAACCTAACAATCCGTTCGCCATGGTCGAGGAACAAACAAAGTCTCCCACGAGCAGAAGGCGCCGACAAACACCTATATGCCGATACTGCCTAATGTCCGGAGCTTCTACTTCGGCGCAAGCGAGGCAACGGTCTTCTCAAAACGCGGATCGCCGCGCAACGGGTCCCAAAACGGGAGCAGCTTCAATCGGCCATAGCTAAGGGAACTTGGGTAGCGGATGGCGGTGCCGAGCTGTTCGCATGCGAGATCTTTATCGCCAGTCCACGCAGCGATCATCGCGAAATACTCATGCATGAGCGGGCCATTGATTGCGTCTTTTTCGACCGGTAGAAGTTCGACCGCGCGTCGGCCTTCGCGTAGCGCCTCCTCTTTCCGCCCGAGCGCGGCGTCGATTAACCCAAGCACGCACAGCGGCGGGCCGTACTTTGGTTGAGCTTGGACGGTCTTCTCCTGTTCGGCGTGTGCCGCAGTAAAAGCGGAGCGTGCTCTTTCATCATCATTCATCATACGAGCGATAACGCCGTCTACGAATGGAGGATTGAAATGAACAGCCTCGTCGTGCAAAGGGGGGTTCTCGCCTGATGCAATCAAGGCATTTTTTGCGGCAACGGCGTCGCGTTCGGCCAGTGCACAGTTGAGCCAATCACCTGCGATACTCGGCATGGCGGCAGGATTTGTGGCGCGAATTGAATCGATTGTTTGATGCAACGATCGGGTGTCAGCTTTCCAATCGAGTTCCACGAATGCGCGGGTTGCTCTCATCTCAGCATTGTTCGGTTCGATCGCCAACGCGCGATCCAACGCCAATCTTTCTTCTGCATAGCGCCGGAGACCCGCGTAACTCAGCGCAATCTGCTGCAGCATGTCAACGTTGCGCGGATCGAGATCAGCCGCACGCTCGAGATTTCGAATGGCCTCTTCCCAGCGCCCCTGACGTCGCTCGACGTAACCCTTCAGTTCGAATATTCGAGGGTCATTGGGCAGGGTCTGCTGGGCAATTTCCAGTTCAGCCAGTGCACCGTCGTAATCGAGGTACCCTCGATAAAGATTTTGCGCACGTGCAAGGTGCACTTCGCCCGCATCCGGACGGAGACGAAATGCCGCTTGTACCGCCGCATTGGCTAACGCCAGGCGTCCGGGAGTATGGTCGAGACCAAAGAGATAAAGGAGGTCATGAGTCCAGGCGAGTTGACAATACGCTTGGACAAACGCTGGATCACGCGCGACAGCCTGGTCCAGCAGATCGGCCGCCTTTAGCAAATTCGCTCCCGCGCTGCTGCTGAAGGTCGTCGTAAGAAGAAGATTTTTACCGCGAGTGTAAAGGTCGAAGGCGGTGATGTCGCCCGTCGGAGGGCGTTCGATTGCAGCCTTCTCACTTGGCGAAAGCTTGGCTTGCAGTTGGTCGGCAATCGCCTTTGCAATCTGACTTTGGATTGCGAACACGTCCGCGAGATCGCGGTCATAAGTCTGTCCCCATACATGGCGGTCGGTGCGCGCATCCACCAACTGGGCGTTCACGCGCACGCGATTGCCGGAGCGCTGAACGCTTCCTTCCACCACATTCGCCACTCCGAGTTGCTGGGCGATCTCACGCAGATTACGCGCTTCTCCGCTCTTGTATTGCATCACCGACGTGCGGCTGATTATTTTCAAGTCCGCGATCTTAGCCAGGTCGGTCAGGATTTCATCCTGAACGCCGTCCGCGAAGTAAGCGTTTTCTTTCGCATCGCTCAAATTCTCAAATGGAAGAACAGCGATGCTCTTCTCAAGGACAGGAGCAGCGATCTCGGAAAGTTTCCCTGCGCTCGTCGGCGAGGCTCGATGCAAAAACGTCAAGAAACTGGTAGCCAACGCGACTGCGGACCCGAGCATGGCGATCATCAGCAGTGATTTTGGCCAACGCGGCGCACTGAGTTGACGAACCGGGACAGCAGCCTGCTTCCACCTCTTCCCTCGCTTGAGTTTCTCGGGCAGATGTGGATTGCCGAGATTGTCTTTGTAGAGATTAACCAGGTGCAGCCTCAGCCCGTACTTGACTTCACATTCGCCTAGATCATGCAGGTGAGGCCGCCAGTGTCGGTACTCTGCTAGGTCATCGGCCAAATGTTTGGACAAAAGGATGTGACCGCCGTCGCCACAATCCATCACGCGCTGCGCCACATTGATTCCCGCTCCGGCTATGTTTGTCCTGTCGTTAACATCGGTCACTTGATTGACGGGCCCGCTGTGAACACCCATGCGTAATTTAATATGCGGGTGACCTTTCAACGCCTCGCTAATTTCCAGCGCGCATTGCGCGGGCTCCTCCGGGCTACGGAAAAAAAGTAGCGCCATCCCATCACCGGTCGGAACCCGGATAAGTTTGCCCGTGCTTTGGGCCGCCCGAAAACATTCGGTGTTTCGCACGATCTGATTCAACTCTTGCAATAATTCAATCTGCTCGTTGACGAGCAATTTTGAATAACCCACTACGTCGATTAACAGGAGATGCGCGATCTCGAGCGGGAGATCGGACTTGGACTCAACGGGTGTGTCTTGGGCGTTCACCCTTTGCAACCCTAACAATACCTTTACCGAGGGTCGAGGGTAAAGAGCCTAGGTCGGGCTGCGCGACGACACTCAAAACCGTGCCTACTTCGGCGTGAGCGAGGCGACAATTTTCTCAAAACGCGGATCGCCACGCAGCGGGTCCCAGTATGGGTGGAGTTTAAGAAGGCCATAGCTGAGGGTGTTCGGGACGCGCTCCACCGCTGCGATCTGTTCGATCGCCCGATCTTTCTCACCAGTCCAGGTATAGATTTGCGCAAGATTGATGGCTATGTCCACGCCATCGATAGCGTCCTTGGAGATGGGCAGCAATTCACAGGCGCGACGGCCTTCTCGAATTGCCTCTTCCTTCCGCTCGAGGCCGGCGTCGATCATGCCTAGCAGGCTGAGAGCGGCAGCGAAGTCGGGCTGCCTTTCCACTGTCTTTTCGACTTCTCTGCGCGCGGCGGTAAACGCGGCTTGCGCTTTGGCTGAATCACCCTGGCAACGAGCAATGACGCCGTCCCAATAGGCGCGGGGATTGTTGACTCCATTATGTACGACGCCCTCGCGCGGATAGTTTGTCAGCGCCCGGATTGCTGCGGTCGCAGGCCGCTCGCACAGCGCAGGGCGAAGAGCATCTAAATCGAGCGGTAGGCCGGGGTTTTCAGCGACCAAAGTGGCTAGCGTGGCCTGAAAAGGTTTGATGTCCGCCCGCCAATCCAACGCAACCAGCGCCAGATTTATGCGACTTCCCGGGTCGCCCGGCATGATGGCCAGTGCTCGATCATAGGTTCGGACTTCGTCGGCGTAGCGATGCTGCCACCCGTAAGCATAAGCGAGTTGCTGGAGAGTGAAAAAGTTGCGCGGGTCCAGCTCAAGGGCATGCTCCAGGTTGCGCGTGGCCTCGTCCCAGTGGCCTTCGCGGCGGTCGATCATGCCGGTGTATCGGAATACATCAGCGCTGTTGGGCAGTGCGCGCCGGGCGATAACGAGCTCACTGCGAGCCCGTCCGTAATCGCGGAATCCGTTGTAGTAATAAATGGCCAGGGCGAGGTGGGCTTCGCCCGCATCCGGCTGAAGGCGTAGAGCGGTTTGCACGGCCGCATTAGCCAGACCGAGACGGGCAGGGGTGTGGTCATGGCCCCTAAAGTAGGCAGCGCCATGTACTCTGGACAACAGACACCAAGCCTGTATGAAGTGCGGATCGCGTCCGACAGCTCCATCGAGCAGTTGGGCCGCTTGCGGCAGCTTCTCCCTGGCGTGGATTGGGTCCGACGTGTCGGCGAAGAGTTCCTGGGCGCGCAAGTAGAGGTCATACGCTGCGAGATCCGTTGTGGACGGCTTCTCGATCGCCGCCTTTTCGCTAGGAGAGATTTTGGCTTGAAGTTGTGCGACTATCTTTCCGGCGAGCTCACTTTCGATTGCGAATACGTCGGCGACATCGCGATCGTACCGTTCCGCCCAAAGCTGGGTATCCGTCCGTGCGTCGATCAACTGAGCGCTGACGCGCACTCGGCCACCGGCACGCTGCACGGTACCTTCCAATACATGGGCTACGCCGAGCGCGTTGGCGATCTCGCGCACATCACGCTCGGTGGTGGTGTTGTACTGCATTGTCGACATGCGGCTGATTACTTTTAGATCGGCGATCTTGGTCAGGGCAGTAAGAATTTCATCCTGCACACCATCTGCGAAGTAGGCGTTCTCCTTCTGATCGCTTAAATTCTGGAAGGGAAGAACGGCGATACTCTTTTCGGGAATCGCAGCTTGGGCGCTAGCAGCTGGTGCCCCGGGGGCAGGCGCTCTGGTTGCCGTCGTTGGCGCTCGATTGAAAAAGATCAAAGAACTAATAACGAGGGCAACTGTCGATACAAGGATGGCGATTAACAGCACAGATTTTGGCCAACGCGGCGCACTGAGTTGACGAACCGGGACAGCAGCCTGCTTCCACCTCTTCCCTCGCTTGAGTTTCTCGGGCAGATGTGGATTGCCGAGATTGTCTTTGTAGAGATTAACCAGGTGCAGCCTCAGCCCGTACTTGACTTCACATTCGCCTAGATCATGCAGGTGAGGCCGCCAGTGTCGGTACTCTGCTAGGTCATCGGCCAAATGTTTGGACAAAAGGATGTGACCGCCGTCGCCACAATCCATCACGCGCTGCGCCACATTGATTCCCGCTCCGGCTATGTTTGTCCTGTCGTTAACATCGGTCACTTGATTGACGGGCCCGCTGTGAACACCCATGCGTAATTTAATATGCGGGTGACCTTTCAACGCCTCGCTAATTTCCAGCGCGCATTGCGCGGGCTCCTCCGGGCTACGGAAAAAAAGTAGCGCCATCCCATCACCGGTCGGAACCCGGATAAGTTTGCCCGTGCTTTGGGCCGCCCGAAAACATTCGGTGTTTCGCACGATCTGATTCAACTCTTGCAATAATTCAATCTGCTCGTTGACGAGCAATTTTGAATAACCCACTACGTCGATTAACAGGAGATGCGCGATCTCGAGCGGGAGATCGGACTTGGACTCAACGGGTGTGTCTTGGGCGTTCACCCTTCAAGAACCTAACAATACGTTTGCGATGGTCGAAGACAAACAAGGTTTCCACGAGTAGAAGGCGTCGACAAACACCTATATGCTGCTACTTCCTAATGTCCGGAGCTTCCTACTTCGGTGCGAGCGAAGCGACAATCTTCTCGAAGCGCGGGTCGCCGCGCAGAGGATCCCAGCGAGGACGCAGAAGCAGTCTGCCGTAACTCAAATAACTCGGAGACTTCACCGCTTCATCTAATCGCTCAAACGCACGATCCTTCTCGCCGGTCCACGCATAAATAACAGCCAGGTATTCGATCAACAACGGGCCCATTATGGCATTTTTGCTGACTGGCATCAGCTCGGTGGCGCGGCGACCTTCACGAATTGCGTCCCCCTTGTTGCCAAGGGCCGCGTCAGCCATTCCGAGCGCACAAAGACCTTCCGCATAGTCAGGTTGATCCGCGATCAGCTTGGCCGCTTCATTACGCGCGCTGGTAAAGGCAGCGTGCGCCGCCGCTTTGTCGCCCCGCACCTGAGCGACTACGCCTTCGCACCAAGACCGCGGGAATGGAATCCAGTCGTCGTAACATCCACCGATCGGCAGCGCAGTTAGGGCGTGACTCGCGTCATTGAAATCGCGCTCGCAAAGCGATACCTCAAGCCAAAGTTGCGCTATGTTTTTGCCTTCGCGCGGATCTTTAGCGAGGATCGCAGCTACTACGGAGCGGAGCGGCAGCGGATCAGCATGCCAATCCAGCTCGATCGAGGCGCGAAACGCCCGCATGTTTGAGTCTTTGGGATCGAGCGTATTTGCGCGGTCCAGAACGCGCTCGGCATCTGCATAACGGCGTAGACAGAGATAGCTGTTCGCGAGCTGTTGAAGGAAGAAACGGTTTTGCGGATCGAGCTCGATAGCGCGCTCGAGATTCTTGGTGGATTCGGTCCAGCGGCCCTGCCGTCGATCGATAAAGCCGGCTAGGACAAAGGCCCACGGATCATTCGGCAAGCTTTTCTGCGCCAGACTAAGTTCCTTTCGCGCGCGGTCGTAATCGAGGTAACCCCAGTACAAATGCTTGGCGAGAGCGAGATGCGCTTCGCCTGAATTTGGGCGCAAGCGAGTGAGCGATTGGATCGCCGCGTCGGCCATTGCTAACCGCGCAGGAGTGTGATCAAAGCCGCTAAAATAAAGTTGATCATGGGCCTGGGCGAGTTGGTAATATGCAAGTGCGAAAGTGGGGTCGCGCTCGATTGCCTCATTCAGCATCCGAACAGCCTCGGACAGGCTCTCTACTTGGGGTGCACTGAAAACGGCCAGCACCATGAGTGTTTTAGCTCGTATGTACAGATCATGAGCGGCAAGATCAGCCGTTGGTTTTTGCTCGATTGCGGCCTTTTCGCTTGGAGAAATTTTGGCTTGAAGCTGCGCAACTATCTTCCCAGCCACCTCACTTTCGATTGCAAATACATCGGCAACATCGCGATCGTAGCGTTCCGCCCAAAGCTGGCTATCCGTCCGCGCATCGACTAACTGAACGTTGACGCGCACTCGACCGCCGGCACGCTGTACTGTGCCTTCTAACACGTGCGCGACGCCCAAGTCGGCTGCGACCTCGCGGAGATTGCGCTGCAGCCCAGCCTTGTACTGCACCACCGATGTGCGACTGATCACTTTCAGGTCGGCAAGTCTGGAAAGGCCGGTGAGGATTTCATCCTGTACGCCATCGGCGAAGTAAGCGTTCTCTTTCTCGTTGCTTAAATTCTCGAAGGGAAGAACGGCGATGCTTTTTTCGGGAATCGCAGCCAGCGCGCTAAGAGCTCTCGCGACCGATGTTGGAGGCGCTCGATTGAAAAAGATCAGCGAACTAATAACCAGCGCCACTGCGGACACGAGAAAAGCGGTTGTAAGCGCGGCCTTGGACCACCCTGGAGCAGTAACTGGACGAACGCTAATGGCGGATGCGGATCTCCTTCTCCCTCGCCGGAGTTTCTCAGGGACTTGCGGATTGCCGAGACCATCCTTGTAGAGGTTAAACAAGTGCAGCCGCAGGCCGTACTTTACTTCGCAGTTACCGAGATCATGCAAGCATGATTGCCAGTGCCGGTATTGGCACAGGTCCTCCGCCACGTGCGCGGACAAAAGAATATGTCCGGTATCGCCGCAGTCCATCACGCGCTGCGCCACATTGATTCCAGGACCGGCGATGTTCGTTTTCTCATTAACGTCCGTGACTCGGTTGATCGGACCGCTGTGAACTCCCATCCGCAGCCGGATGCTCGGATGATCTTGCAACGCTTTGCTAATCTCGAGCGCACACCGGGCCGGTTCTTCCGGACTGTGGAAGAAAACGAGCGCCATCCCATCGCCGGTCGGCACTCGGATGAGTTCCCCGCTCGCTTCCGCAGCGCGAAAACATTCGGTACTCCGCACGACTTGCTTCAACTCTTGCAGCAATTCAATCTGCTCATTCACGAGCAGCTTTGAATAACCGACCACGTCGATTAATAGTAGGTGTCCAATCTCGAGCTGGAGATCGGGCGTCGGTTCCGCGGGTGTATCCTGCGTGTTCACCCCTTTAAGAGCCTAACAATACGTTTGCGATGGTCGAAGACAAACAACGTTTCCACGAGTAGAAGGCGTCCACAAACGCCTATACGCCGCTACTTCCTAATGTCCGGAGCTTCCTGCTTCGGTTGCGAGGGAGGCGACGATCTTCTCGAAGCGCGGGTCGCCGCGCAGCGGATCCCAGTATGGATGCAGACGCAAATGACCATAGCTCAAATGACTTGGAATACGTGCCAACACGCTTAACTGTTCCAAGGCGAGATCCTTCTCGCCGGTCCACGCATAAATAACAGCCAAGTACTGGATCAACAATGGGCCCCTTATAGCGTCTTTGCTGAGAGGCATTAGTTCGACCGCGCGGCGGCCTTCGCGAATTGCCTCATCTTTATGGCCGAGGGCGGCGTCAACCATCCCGAGCACACAAACCCCTTCCGCATAATTAGGTTGTTCCGCAACCATTTTGGCGGCTTCGGCATGCACACTCGTAAAAGCAGCGTGGGCTGCCGCCTTCTCACCACGGAACTGAGCGACTACGCCTTCGCACCAGCTCCGCGGAAGCGGAATATTGTCGTCGTAACACCCGTCGATGGGCAGCGCATCCATAGCGCGACGCGCGCCATCGTAATCGCGCTTGCACAGCGCTCCGCGAATCCAAGCCCACGCTAGATGTTTGGCTTCGCTGGAATCTTCGGCAACATGCGCCTCAATTGTCGAGATCAATGGGAGCGGGTCGGCATGCCAGTCGAGTTCGACCTCTGCGCGTGAAGCTCGCAGCGCGCCATCTTTGGGAGTAATCGCGATTGCGCGGTTGTATACACGCTTTTCATTGGCGTAACGGCGCAAATACCGATAACTACCAGCCAGTTGTTCGAGGCCTGCAGGGTTTTGCGGGTCGAGCTCGATAGCACGCTCAAGATTTTTGGTCGATTCATCCCAGCGCCCTTGCCGTCGATCGATATAGCCCGTCAGCACAAACGCCCACGGCTCGTTAGGCAGACTCTTCTGCGCCAGACTAAGTTCCTCTCGAGCGCGGTCGTAATCGAGATAACCCCAGTACAAATGCTTGGCGAGAGCAAGATGCGCTTCGCCTGAATTTGGAAGTAGGCGGGTGAGCGATTGGATCGCCGCATCCGCCATGGCTAACCGTGCAGCAGTATGATCCGTACCAGTGAAGTAGATCAAATCGTGAGTGTGGGCCAGTTGATAATAGGCAAGCGCAAAAGCTGGATCGTGCTCGATCGCCTCGTTCAGCAAGCGAACGGCCTCGGATAAGCTCTCCGCTTGGGGCGTGCTGAAAACAGCAGTCGTGATGAGTGTTTTGGCGCGGATGTACAAATCGTGGGCTGTAAGATCAGCAGTTGGTTTTTGCTCGATTGCCTCCTTTTCACTGGGAGAGATTTTGGCCTGAAGCTGCGCGACTATCTTCCCAGCCAGCTCACTTTCGATTGCAAATACATCCGCGACATCGCGATCGTAGCGTTCCGCCCAAAGCTGGCTGTCCGTCCGCGCATCGATCAACTGCGCATTGACGCGCACTCGACCACCGGCGCGCTGGACTGTGCCTTCTAACACGTGCGCAACGCCCAAGTCGGTGGCGACTTCGCGTAGATTGGGTCTCGGTCCGGCCTTGTACTGCATCACCGAGGTGCGGCTAATCACTTTCAGGTCGGTAACTCTGGAAAGGCCAGTGAGGATTTCATCCTGCACGCCATCAGCAAAGTAAGCATTCTCTTTCTCGTTACTTAAATTCTCGAAGGGAAGAACGGCGATGCTCTTCTCGGGAATCGCAGCCAGCGCGCTAAGAGCTCTCGCCATCGTTCTTGGTGGCGCTCGATTGAAAAACATCAGCGAACCAATGACTAGGGCAACCGCGGAGACAAGAAAAGCGATTGCAAGCGCAGCCTTGGGCCAACGTGGAGCAGTAATTGGACGGACGCTAATGGCGGAGGCAGGTCTCCTTCTTCCTCGTCGGAGCTTCTCGGGAACCTGCGGATTGCCAAGGCCATCCTTGTACAGGTTAAACAAGTGCAGCCGCAGCCCGTACTTGACCTCGCATTCACCAAGATCATGCAAGCATGGTTGCCAATGCCGGTATTGGCATAGGTCCTCCGCCACGTGCGCAGACAAAAGAATATGCTCGGCATCGCCGCAATCCATGACTCGCTGCGCAACATTGATTCCCGAACCTGCTATGTTGGTTTTCTCATTAACATCGGTGACTCGGCTAACCGGACCGCTGTGAATTCCCATCCGCAGCTGAATGCTTGGATGATTTTGCAAAGCTCTACTAATCTCGAGCGCACACCGGGCTGGTTCTTCTGGACTGTGGAAGAAAACGAGCGCCATCCCATCGCCGGTTGGCACCCGGATGAGTTCGCCCCTTGCTTCCGCCTTCCGAAACGATTCGGTACTCCGCACGATCTGCTTCAACTCTTGCAGCAATTCGATCTGCTCGTTTACGAGGAGTTTTGAATAACCGACGACGTCGATTAACAACAGATGGGCAATCTCAAGCTGGAGATCAGGCGTCGGTTCCGCGGGCGTATCTTGCGGGTTCACCGTCTCCGAACCTAAAGATAGCGGTGCGTGTGGTCTAGGGCAAATAGGCTTGGCACAGGCAGAAAGATAGTATTGCGAGATCGATTCCTGCGCATTGTTGCGCGATCCAATAATTTTAAGAGACAGCCGTTTGCGGCCGAAGACTGATTCTGTGACGATCAAAGCGAATCAGTTCTGGGCCGAACGCCGCCACGTTGAGAACAATCATCACAAGGGAAAAGAGCCACATTCCCATCGCGAGTCCGATCAGGATGTGCATTCCGCAAATGCAGATCAGCCAGACGCCGCGTGTCTTATTGTTCCAAATAAAAAATGGATAGCCCGTTTCAAGTAGACAAATGACGATGCCTGCGATCGGGAAAATGAGTTTTCCTTGAACAAGTATCTTAGGATCAATGACGTTGAAAGGCGGGCGGATGAGAGAACGCCATATGTTGGAACCGTCCCACCAGCCGCTGCCAAGGCATTTGGTCAGCCCGCTAAAAAAATAGATGATGCACAAGTGAAGCTGAAGGACCCGACGCCAAAAACCGAGAAGGTGTGGATCTTTCGGCCGCAATTCTCGAAGTCGCCAGTCGAGAGAATAGCGATCCGGCAGCGGCGACAACATCAAGTAAAAGAGGCCGATGGTCATAAAGTTATCGACCCCATATGACACGAACCCTCCGGTCTTGGCCGCGCATAGGTGCAAAAGCCAGGCCAGAATTGCAGACAGACGACAGGCAAGTCCGACAAGAAGACAGCAGCCAGCAGCAAGTAAACAAGCCCATACAATGGAGAGGACTGTCTCTACACGGAGGCCAGTGTGTGTCCCGAGAGCGACGAACCATCCCAGTCTTGGGACGAAATGGCTTTCCAGAGAGAGCAGTGCCTCGGCCAGCTCGCGGCCAGTTCCCGAAAGCAGATAATTCCAATCATTGCGCAAAGACAGGGAATAAAATATTACCTGTAAGCCAAGACCGGGCCGTAAGATCGCCAGCCAATCATCTGTTCCAATTGGAAACAGAAATCCGAGTGGCCGTTGCCTCAATGCTCGCATTTTGTTTTGTTTAACGATCCTTAGCTTTGGCAGGCTCGTTTTGGACAGTGAAATCGTAAGCGTACAAGAACTCGTACGATTCTCGCCTTCCGGCCTCGAAATCGCTTACAGTCGGTAAACTGAGCGATCCGAGTATTGCTCGCATAGTTTTAACGTCTGGATGCTCCTGCCAGATGGATTGCGCCACCGTCTTCACCAAGATTTCGCGTACTGTGTCGTACCGAGTGCGCCCGATGTTATCCAGCAAACCGATTATACGTAACCCTGCGGCTTCGCTGCTGACCGACGGCAACTCATATTCCACTCGTCCATCGGGATAATGTAACTCGAAAACGAGCTTGTAAGTGCCTGGTACATTTGGCGCAAAGTAACTGTAACCTGTTTCGATTCCGGCGACGTGTAGATACGTAGCAAGCGTCTCGCGCAGCGGATTTGACCCCGGCAACTGTCGGCCGAGGGCAATTGAAGCAGCCCCCTCGGTTTTCTTTGCGAATTTCCTAAATGAAGAGGGAAGAATCGTCGGTCCCTGGGCTACGGCTTGCAGCGTGCCGAGACAGGAAACCCAAACGATTAACAGAAGATGCAGGATCAGCCACGCCGCGTAAACGTAATTTTGGCAGAAGACCCATCCAGTTTTCAAAAGCGACCTAGATAATGGTGCTGCTTATCATTTGAACGCGTTGAGAACCGTGATTATGTCACCTGGATTAGGAGATTGAACCCTGTACGTAGCGTGAGGATCGTTAACGGCAGATTCTCCAGCGGCTGTGTCGTCGGCGACTTTGGATTTTGTGACCTTAACAGTCCTGATCTTTTCCTGACGGCAATCGGTGCAGACCTTGGAACCGTACGGGATGGGCTTGCTCTTGTCATTCAGCTTGACCTTGATGCAATACGTTCCGCCATGGGCACAAACCTGTTGCAACGCTGTGTCGAACTGACCCGGGCTTTGCCACGGAACGTATGTCCTCGCACCTCCTCCCAGGTCACGCCCAATCTCGACACCGAAAAAGGGTGTTGTGTCCGTGATGGATGGAAAATTGCAGCAGCTGACGACCGCAACGATCACGATTACCGCTAGTGCAACAAATACGAATATTCTGGATGGGGTCTTCATAGCACCCGCTGGTTTGACTCCGCGCACGGCAATTATCAAGCTTAAACTTTTGGAATGTCTAGGGTCGGCGAGTCGCGCGCCGGTTGGAACAATTGAACATATAGATTCCTTCAGGTGGGGCGACTAGTGCGTGCTCACCTTGACGTGATGACGCACGCAATGAGGTTGAGTGCGCAATGAAGACAGTGTGGCGTGTTTTTGCTTATTTGAAGCGGTATCCGTGGATGGCCGCAGGGACACTGACTTGTGCGATTCTGAGTACGCTGATGGTGATTGTTTTTCCGGCGACCACGAAATGGATCATCAACGACGTGGTACGCGCACATCGACCGGACAAATTGCTGCCGTTAATCGCGCTGGCGGCGATCGCGTTTCTTTTACAGCACGGCTTCAACGCGCTGCGCATCGTGCTAAACAACACGTTTGAGCAAAAGGTGATCTTCGATTTGCGCAGCGATTTGTATTCGCACATTCAACTGCTGCCACTGCGGTGGTTCGACAATCGCGCCACCGGCGACCTAATGACGCGCGTGATCGAGGACGTCAACTCGGTCGAGCGTGTGTTGATTGACGGAATCGAGCAAGGCGTCGTCGCGGTCCTGCAGGTGCTCATTGTCATAGGCATGATGTTTTATCTGAATGCGAAGCTGGCGTTGCTCGCGCTCGCGCCTTTTCCGTTACTTGTCGCCGGCACGCTCACGTACACGCTGACTGCGCATCGGCGGTATCGATTGCAGCGCCGGGCGTCATCAAACATGAACGCGCTACTGCACGATAATCTGGCCGGCGTCCGGCAAATCAAAAGTTTCGTACGCGAGAACGAAGAGCATGCACGGTTTAACCGGGTAAGCGATCAATTGCGGCGGGCCACGCTCGTAGTGATGCGCGTATGGGCGATCTACAGCCCGTCGATGTCGCTGTTTGAATCAGTTGGCGCGCTGGTGGTACTCGGATTTGGCAGTCACGCGGTGCTTACGGGTTCGATGCAGATCGGCGATCTGGTGGCGTTTTTAATGCTAATCGCGTTTCTCTACGATCCTCTGAGCCGATTACATCAACTTAATCAACTTGTGCAAGCGGGGCGCGCGGCAGGCGAGCGGGTATTTGAAATTCTCGACGAACCGGCGGAGCCAGGTGCTGTCGTCGGTCGCACTGACCCTGGCCGGGCTTCAATGGAAGCCGAGCCTGAGCTTACCCGAATCCTAGGAGATATTCGCTATCAAGACGTGAGCTTCAGCTACGCGGAGGGATTGCACGCGCTGAGGAATGTTTCCTTTCACGCGCCGCCAGGTGCGACCGTCGCGCTGGTGGGCGCAACCGGCGCGGGTAAGTCGACATTGGTGAATCTGCTCGTGCGCTTCTATGAATTCACCAGTGGTCAAATCTACATCGACCGGAAACCAATTCGCGAATATGACCTGCGTGCATTGCGCGAGGGGATCGGTGTGGTGACGCAGGAAAGTTTTTTGTTCAACGGATCGATCCGCGAAAACCTGCTGATGGGAAAACCGCAAGCGACCGACGCCGAATTATGGCGCGCGGTGGTTGCGGCGAACGCTCAGCAATTTATCCAACGTTTACCGGAAGGCTTGGAAAGCGTTGTGGGTGAGCGTGGAGTGAAATTAAGC
>Ga0209375_1000218_pt1 | contig 53796 bp, 41 predicted proteins | sample GraSoiAngelo_131_FD_185888 | JGI IMG/M metagenome (GOLD analysis project Ga0209375, IMG submission 185888) | Grasslands soil microbial communities from the Angelo Coastal Reserve, California, USA - 14_0929_02_30cm (SPAdes) (version 2) | ecosystem: Environmental > Terrestrial > Soil > Grasslands ...
GGACACGGTGATCAAGTTGGGTGAAGTGCGGAACGGTAGCACGACACTGCGCGCGGTCGATCTCGACAAGTTCGTGGTGCTGATCACGGCCGAGCGCGATCGGCGGGCGCCCCAGCCGACCGGCCGTGTGGTGCTGCGGGGCCAATCGCCCAGCACGCGGCTCTTCCCTCCGGATGTGCTCGAGTTCTCAATCGGCGCGATGGGACAATCGCCCGGCACAGGCCACCACGAGCACGGTGACTCGGACGCCGCTCCGGACAGCCTGCATTGGCCCATGGTCCCAACGCCGCGCGGGCTTACCATGCTCCCGGCGGAGATGGCGCTCCGACCCCAGGTCACGCCGTTCCTGCCAGTTGGAACGCCACCCGACGCGCGTCCCAGCGAGCTCCTGCGGCTCGCCGATGGTGACACGCTCCGGCTCGAGGCCGGCCTAGTGCGCCGCAGCCTCAAGGGACAGACCTACACGATGTACAGCTTCAACGGGCAGTATCCGGGGCCGCTGATCGAGGTCGCCCGAGGCTCGGAAGTGGTCGTGGCGTTCACCAACCGGCTGCCCGAATCGACTACCGTCCACTGGCATGGCATCCGACTCGATAACCGGTTCGACGGCACGCCCGACCTCACGCAGCCGGCGGTGCCACCGGGCGGTGCCTTCGTCTACCGGGTCCGCTTCCCCGACGCCGGCGTCTACTGGTATCACCCGCACGTTCGCGAGGACATCCAACAGGAGCTCGGCCTGTACGGCAACGTGCTGGTGCGCTCGCCTGACGGGGCGGCGTACGGTCCCGCCAACCGGGAACAGGTGCTGATGCTCGACGATCTGCTCGTCGGCCCATCCGGACCGATTCCGCTCGGCCGGGAGTCGCCGACGCACGCGCTGATGGGCCGGTTCGGCAACCTGTTCCTCGTGAACGGCGAGCCCGACTACCGGCTGGCCGTGCGGCGCGGAGAGGTGGTTCGTTTCTTCCTGACCAACGCGTCGAACACGCGTACCATGAACATCTCCTTTCCCGGTGCGCGCGTGAAGGTCGTGGCATCGGACGCCGGCCCGTTCGAGCGCGAGACGTGGGTCGAGAGCGTGGTCATCGCGCCGGCCGAGCGCTACATCGTGCACGTGCGCTTCGACCGGCCGGGAAGGGTCGCGCTGGTCAATCGAGTCGAGGGTCTCGACCACCTGTTCGGCCGTTTCCTCCCGGAGGTGGATACGCTCGGCATCGTCGAGGTCGCCGCAGAGCGGGTCGGGCACGACCTGGCCGCGAGCTTCGCCGCCTTGCGGCGCGATACCACGACGACGCGCGAGCTCGAGCCGTATCGGCAATTCCTGCAGCGTCCGACGGACAAGTCCCTCATCCTGACGTTGGAGACCCGAGGGCTCCCGCCGGTGACGCAACGGTTGATGCAACTCGACTCCATTTACTTCGCTCCCGTCGAGTGGAGCGGCACGATGCCAATGATGAATTGGGCATCCACCGGCCGGCAGGTACGCTGGATTCTGCGCGACCCTGCCACGGGCCGGGAGAACATGGACATCGACTGGCGATTCCGGCGGGGCGAACCGGTCAAGCTGCGGCTGGTCAACGAGCGATTGAGCTTCCACGGGATGCAGCATCCAATTCACTTGCACGGCCAGCGGTTTCTCGTCCTGGCAGTGAACGGCGTGCCGAACGACGATTTCGCGTGGAAGGACACCGTGCTGGTGCCGGCCGGCTCCGTGGTGGATATTGTGCTCGACCCTTCCAACCCCGGTCGCTGGATGCTGCACTGCCACATCGCCGAACATCTCGCGGCCGGCATGATGATGGCCTTCACGGTGGAATAGCGAGGAGTCTCTCATGCGCCCGCTCGCTCTCGTCCCGCTCGCTCTCGTCATGCTTGCGCCCGCCACGCTCCCGGCGCAGCGCCCCGACTCGCTCGCGACCGATGTCCGCCAGTACGTCGTCGTGGACTCTGGGTTAGTGGCGCTCACGCACGTGCTCCTCGTGGACGGTACGGGCGCTGCCCCCAAGCCGGACCAGACGATCGTGATTCGCGATGGCCGCGTCGCCGAGGTGGGGCCCGCCGCGTCGGTCCAGGTCCCGGCCGGTGCGCAAACCATGGACTTGAGCGGGTCCACGGTGATCCCGGGACTAGTAGGGATGCACGATCACCTCTTCTATACGGCCGCCGGCGGTCGCGCCGTACAGATGTCGTACACCGGGCCGAGACTGTATCTGGGCTCGGGCGTGACGACCATCCGGACCACGGGGAGTCGGGCGCCCTACGCCGAGATCAACCTCAAAGACCAGATCGACCGCGGTCTCACACCGGGGCCCCGCATTCATCTCACCGCGCCCTACATCACCGGGCCCCAGGGCGGCGGCAGCATGGCGGTCGTGAGCTCCCCCGAAGCCGCCAAGCGATTTGTCGCGTATTGGGCCTCGGAGGGGGCGACTTGGATCAAGGCGTACGCCGACATCCGCCGCGCCGAGCTGGGCGCGGCCATCGCGGAGGCACACAAGCGCGGCATCAAGGTGACCGGGCACCTGTGCTCCGTGAGCTTCCAGGAAGCGGTGGCGCTCGGCATCGACAACCTGGAGCACGGGATGCTCACCGCGTCCGACTTCGATCCGGCGAAGCAGCCGGACGTCTGCCCCGTCACGCTGCTGGGTCAACTCAACCAGGCGGACCCGCGGGGGGAGGTCGCGCAGGCCACCATCCGGACGCTGGTGCAGCACAAGGTCTCGATGACCTCCACGCTCGCCGTGTACGAGCCGTTTGTAGCGAACCGCCCCACGAAGGATGCGCGAGTCCTCCAGGCGATGGCTCCCGAAGTGCGCGCCAGCTACAGCAAGATCCGAGACGAGATCGACTCGACCGGCCACGGGCCCGTGACGCAGCAGGGCCTCCAGGGCGCGATGGCGTTCGAAAGGGCGTTCGTGGACGCTGGAGGACTGCTCGCCGCCGGCGTGGACCCGACCGGCATCGGCGGCGCGCTGGCGGGGTTCGGCGACCAGCGTAACTATGAGCTGTTCATCGAGGCGGGGTTCACACCGGCGCAGGCGGTGCGCATCCTGACCGCGAACGGGGCGAAGATCCTCGGCGTCGACAAACGACTGGGAACGGTCGAGGGCGGGAAGCTCGCCGATCTCGTGGTGCTGCGCGGCGACCTGGCCGCGGAGCCATCGGTCATCCGGAACGTGACGCTCGTGTTCAAAGACGGCGTCGGGTACGATTCCGCAAAACTGATCGGGTCGGTGCAGGGGAGGGTAGGAGTAAACTGACCTATGATCCAGGGTGTCTTGTTCGATCTTTTCGAAACCCTGGTCACCGAGTCGCACGCTTCCATCCAAAGGGCTTCCTCCCTCGCCTCACGGCTCGGCCTGAACGACGATGCCTACCGACGGCATTGGAGGTCCCGGCGCCCGGATGTCGTGCTGGGCCGCTCCACCTTCCGGGAGACCCTGGCTCAAATCGCGCGCACGCTTGGTACGCCACCTGACGAGAGGATCTTGGACGATATTCTGTCGGAACGCGTGCGCCAAAAAGCCGCGGTGCTCTGTGACGTCCAATCAGACGTGCTTGCAACCATGGAGGCGTTGCGGGCGCGGGGCCTGAGGCTCGCCTTGGTCACCAACAGCTTTCGCGAAGATGTCGCCGCCTGGGACAGTTCGCCGTTGCACCCGTTCTTCGACGTGGCGCTCTTTTCCTGTGTTGCCGGCCTCGCCAAGCCTGATCCGCAGGTGTACCTGCTCGCGTGTCGGGAGCTCGCCCTGCGCCCGCCTCATGTCCTGTTCATCGGCGATGGCGACGACGAGCTCGGCGGAGCGCGACGTGCCGGCCTCCTGGCGCGGCAGGCGATCTGGTTCTCGGGGACACGGCGCCGCCCAACCGTCGCAGCTGACGATCCTGGTCTTGGGCATCCCTCCTACGTCGTCAGCGTCGCGACGCCAAGCATGAAGGCCTGAGCCCATGAATCGGCGCGAGTTCCTGGCGTGCTCCGCCGCCGCGGGAGTGACCGCGGTCCCTACCCCTCGCGCCCCCCGCCAGCGGGCGGCGGCGGCGCCGCCGGCGCCCTGGTACGCCACCATGCGCCGCTGCGGACAGCTGAACTTCAACGAGCGCGACCCCCTCACGCTCGACGTGGGAGCGTGGGCCGAGTACTGGGCCTCGCTGCGGGTGAACGCGCTGCTGGTCAATGGCGGCGGGATCATGGCCTTCTACCCGACCGCCGTCCCGTATCACCACCGCAGCGCGTTCCTGGGCACGCGCGACCTGTTCGGCGAGATGGCCGCCGCGGCCCGCGCGCGCGGCATCCGGGTGGTGGCGCGCATGGACTGCAACTACTCCTGGGAGGAAGCCTTGCAGGCGCACCCGGAGTGGTTCGAGCGCGACCGCGACGGCCAGCCACGCCGCCACAACGAATCCACCTGGCTCTTCAAGACCTGCATGTTCTCGCCGTATTTCACCGAGCAGATGCCGGCCATCTACCGCGAGATCGGCGAGCGCTATTCGGTCGACTCGTTCTTCACCAACGGCTGGCCCAGCACGGGCGCGCTCGGCGTGTGCTATTGCGAGAGCTGCCAGAAGGTCTACCGCGAGAAGGTGGGCGGCGTGCCGCCCGAGCAGACCGACGCCACCAGCCCGCTGTACCGCCGCTACTACGCGGCGTTCATGGACCGCCTGTTGGAGGTGTGGCGCTTGTGGGACGCGGTGGCGCGAGAGAGCCGTCCCGACGCCGTCTACGTGGGCAACCTGGGCGGCGGCATCCGCGTGGTCAAGGACCTCGCCCGCATCGGCCAGGTGGCCGGCTGGTTCAACGCCGACCACCAGGGCCGCTCGGGCGACACGCCGCTCTGGGACTGCGCGCAGCAGGGCCGCGTGGCCCGCTCGGTGATGAAGGGGCGCACGATCACCAACGTGACCGGCGCCTACAGCAACAGCCGCCCGGTCTGGCGGCACGTCGCCAAGCCGGCGGCCGAGACGACACTGTGGATGGCCCAAACCGTGGCCAGCGGCATGGTGCCCTGGTTCCACTGGCTGGGTGGCTCCCCGGAGGACGAGCGGTGGCGGGATACGGGGCGCGCGTTTTTCGCCTGGCTGGCCGCCCAGGAGCCGCATTTCCGCAACACGCGCTCGGTGGCCGACCTGGCGGTGCTGTTCCCGCAGAGCACGATCGCCTTCTACCGCTCGGGCGGGCCCGGAGCCTGGCGCGGCTCGGAGCGTGTGCAGGGGACCGAGTACCTGCAGGGGCTCTACGCGGCGCTGCTCCAAGGGCGCTTCCTCTTCGACTTCGTGCACGAGAGCGACCTCTCGGAACAGACGCTCGGCCGCTACCGCGCTCTGCTCGTCCCCAACGCCGCTCACCTCGCCGACGAGCCCTGCCGGCAGATCCGCGCCTACGTGCAGGCGGGCGGCTCGCTCCTGGCCACGTTCGAGACCGCGCGCTACGACGAATGGGGCGACGCGCGCAGCGAGCCGGCCCTCGCCGATCTCTGCGGCGTCAGCGCCGCGGGCGAGGTCGTAGGGCCTGCGTCCAACAGCTACATGCGCATCGAGGAGCACCATCCGGTGCTCGCAGGCTTCGAAGGCACGGCCATCCTGCCTGGCCCCGAGAGCCGCCTCCCTGTCCGCCTCCGCGAAGCCGGTCGGCCGGTCTTGACCGTGGTCCCGTCCTATCCCGCCTTCCCGCCCGAGATGGTCTACCCGCGCACGCCGCGCACGGACGAGCCAGCCGCCGTTTTCCGGCAGCGCGGCAACTCGCGGGTGGTGTATTTCGCCGGCGACGTGGACCGCACGTTTTGGCGCTCCGGCCATCCGGACCTGGGTCGGCTGCTCCAGAACAGCGTCCGCTGGCTGCGGGGGGACCGGACGCCACCGGTGGCGATCGAAGGCGACGGGCTGTTGGAGGCGTTCGCCTGGGAGACGCAGCCGGGCTACGCGCTGCATCTGCTCAACTACACCACCCCCAATCTGACGTGGGGCCTGGTCGAGCGCTCCTACCCCGTTGGGCCCCAGCGCGTACGGTTCGAGGTCGCGCCGGGCCGCACGATCAGGCGCGTGGAGGCGCTCCGCAGTGGTCGCGTGCTCCCCTTCGAGCGGGACGGGGCCGCGGTCCGCTTCGAGGTGTCGTCGGTGGTCGACTACGAGGTCGTGGCCCTCACCTGAGCAGCCGGACTCCGCTCGCGACGCACCAGCCCGCGCGCCGGAACCCCTTTCTCAGAGCGCCCCCGGCGCACCGCGGGGCGTGAGATGCTGAGACCACCCGACGCTCGAATGGCGAAGCGGTGTGAACGGTGCTAGCCTCTCTCGCACATGCGCGCCTCAAGCTTGCTGGGATTGGCGACGCTCACCGCGTCTCTCGCTGTTGTGGCCGCTCGGGCGCCCGTCCAACAGGCGTCCCTGGGTCTCTTCCAAGGTGAAACCGACGTCGGCCGAGTCACCAAGCGGGGCTCGGTCACCTACGACGCCGGGCAGGACCAATACACGGTCGCGGGCTCGGGCGCGAACATGTGGCTCGACCACGACGACTTCCACTTCGTGTGGAAGCGCATCCAGGGCAATTTCATCCTGACGGCGCGGGCACGGTTCGAGGGCCCGGGCGTAGAGCCGCATCGTAAGTTCGGGTGGAGCGTGCGCGCCGGTCTCGAGAGCGGCGCGCCGCACGTGACGGCGGCAGTGCATGGAGACGGGCTCGTCGCATTGCAGTTCCGCCGCTCGGCCGGGGGCGCGACCGAAGAGGTCCGATCGCCGGTCTCGGGCGCGGACGTCGTGCAACTCGAGCGCGCTGGCGACCGTTACACCCTGTCCGTGGCCCGCTTCGGCGACAGCCTGACGGCGGTACGGCTGGCGGACCTGCCGCTGGGCGACCAGGTCTACGTGGGGCTGTTTGTCTGCGCGCACAACGACACCGTGGTCGAGCGCGCCACCTTCCGCGACGTTCGCATCACCGCACCAGCGCGCGACGGGTTCGTGCCGTACCGGGACTATATCGGGAGCAATCTGGAAATCCTCGACGTTGCCAGCGGGGATCGCACGATCGTGTACCGCTCGCCGGAGTCCCTCCAGGCGCCCAACTGGACCAAAGATGGCAACGCGCTGATTTACAACAGTGGAGGCCTGTTGTATCGCTTCGACCTCGCGGATCGGCGACCGGTCGCTTTGAACACCGGGTTCGCCACCAGCAACAACAACGATCACGTCCTGTCCTTCGACGGGCGAACGCTCGCGATCAGCCACCACAGCTCGGAGGATCACAACGCCTCGATCGTGTACACGGTACCGGTCGGAGGCGGGACACCGCGGCGGGTCACGAGGTTGGGCCCGTCGTACCTACACGGCTGGTCGCCCGACGGGAGGTTTCTCGTTTACACTGGAGAGCGGGGCGGGGAGTTCGACGTCTACCGTATCTCGGTAGACGGAGGGGACGAGAGGCGCCTCACGAGCGCCCCGGGGTTGGATGACGGGCCGGAGTACTCGCCCGACGGGAAGTACATCTACTTCAACTCCGTCCGCAGCGGGACAATGCAGATTTGGCGGATGCGAGCCGACGGCAGCGCCCCGGAGCAGGTCACGAACGACCAGTACAATAATTGGTTCCCACACGTATCCCCGGATGGCCAGTGGATCGTGTTCCTGTCATTCATGAAGGACGTGGCGCCCGATGACCACCCGTTCTACAAGCACGTATACCTGCGCCTCATCCCCGCCGGGAGCGGCGGGGGGAGCAGCGCCCGAGTGATCGGCTATATGTACGGTGGCCAGGGGACGATCAACGTGCCGTCCTGGTCGCCCGACAGCCGGCGGGTGGCGTTCGTCAGCAATAGCGACCTGCGGCGGTTGCCCTAGAACTCGAGCTTCTTCAGAAACTCGCAGTTCTGGCGCGCGCTGACGAGGGGATGCTCGACGCCCTCCTGCTCGACGTAACAGGGCTTGTTATCGATGTCTGGAATGCCCGCCAGCAGGCGGCGGAAATCGACTGTTCCGGTGCCGAGCTCGGTATCTCGCGAGCGATCGGCGACGACGTCCTTCAGATGGAAGCTCCAATAACGATCGCGGTACCGCTCGAGGTAGACGAACGGGTCGCCACCGCCCATTACCATGTTGCCAACGTCGAGCTGGTGGCGGACGACGGTCGGGTCGGTGCGCTGCACGAACAGGTCGTACGGCACCGTACCGTCGATCGGCGTCATGTGGTCGGACTCGTTGTGGAAGGCGAGCCAGATGCCGGCGCGCCGGGCGGCCGCGCCAGCCACGTTGAAGCGGTCGGCCCACTCCCGCCAGTCATCGAGCGAGCGCGCCGTGTCCGCGGTGAAGGATGGCACGATCAGGTATTCGTGCCCGAGCCGGTGCGCGATGGCGAGGCTCCGGTCCCATCCGACGAACAGCACGGTCGGCGAGACGTGGGCCGAGGGCGCGCGCAGCCCTTCCTTGTCGAGCGCCGCCCGTACCTGCTCGGTCGTGCGGCCAAAGTTGCCAAACGACCAGAGCAGCTCCACGTCGGTGTAGCCGCTGGCACGCACGGCGGCGAGGGTGTGCTCGGGGTCCCGGGCCATCGCGTCCCGCACCGAGAAGAGCTCGAGCCCGACGCGACTGAGCTTGCGAAGCAGGGCTCGGGGGTTGGGGCTCGGGGCTCGGGGCCGCAGCGCGTGGCCCAGTGCCGCGGCACCCAACGTCTTCATGAAATCGCGCCGCCTAGTCATCGTTCGCTCCTCCCTAATTCCGAGGCCCTATTCTCCAACCCCTAGCCGGTATTGCGCAAGCCCTGGGCGATGCCGTTGACGGTTGAAGCGAGGCCGGCGCTCACAGCCGCCATAGCCGGGTCGCCGGCGGGGGCGACGGGCGGGGCGTGCGAACGCTGCAACAGCGTGACCTGGAGCAGCGAGAGCGGATCCACGTACGGGTTCCGGAGACCGATCGCCGTCTGCAGCATGGGATTGTCGCGCATCAGGTAGTCGCTCTCCCGGATTCGCAGCAGTGCAGCGACTGTGAGCCGGAACTCCTCCTCGAGGCGGTCGAACAGGGTGAGGTCGCCGCCGAGCTCGCGCACGTACATCCGGGCGATCGCCATGTCGGCCTTGGCACAGACCATCTCCACCTTGGCGAGGAGGTCATCGAAGAAGGGCCAGGCGTGAGCCATGCGGCGCAACACGGCGAGCCCGCCGGGCTCGCTGGCGACGGCCTCGAGCGCGGGACCAACGCCCAACCATCCAGGCAGCATGAGCCGCGTCTGGGTCCACCCGAAGACCCATGGGATCGCCCGGATCCCCTCCATCGTTTCCTCTCCCAGCGCGCGGTAGGCCGGCCGCGACCCGAAGCGCACGTCGGCGAGCTCCCGGACGGGGGTCGTGTCCAGGAACAGCCTGAACAGGTCCCCGCTGCCGTAGACCAGTGCGCGGTAGCGGGGCAATGCGTCCGCCGCCAGTCGATCCATGATTCCCCGGAACCGCGCTTCCTCGCCCGGCTCCAGGGCGTCGCGCCAGTCTTCGAACCGATGCAACAACACGCCGGAGAGCATCAACTCGAGGCTGCGCTCGGCGATAGACAAGAGGCCGAAGTTCTGGGACACGATCTCACCTTGCTCGGTGATCTTGATCCCGCCCTGCACCGTTCCGGGGGGAAGGGCGGTGAGCGCCCGCGCCACCGGCGAGCCTCCCCCGCGTCCCACGGTGCCCCCGCGGCCGTGGAACAGCGTCCACGAGACGCCGGCGCCGGCGCAAGCCCGCGCCACGTCCTCCTGGACGCGGTACAGGGCCCACGCCGATGGGAAGAGTCCCGCGTCCTTGGCGGAATCAGAGTAGCCGAGCATCACCTCCTGGTGTCGCCCCCGGGCGGCGAGGTGCCGCTGCCAGATCGGGTCGTCGAGCAGCGAGCCCACCACCAGCGGCGCGTGCTCCAGGTCCTCGAGGGTCTCGAACAGCGGGACGATGTCGATGCGGGAGAGCGCGGGCTCCCGCGTCAGGTCCACGAGCCCTGCTTCACGCGCCAGCAGCAGCACGCGCAGCAGGTCGTCGGCGGACCGCGTGCGCGAGACGATATAGGTCGAGGCCGCGACCTGCCCGATCTCGTCTTGGATCGCCCGCATGGCCCGAAATACCCGCAGCGTCTCATCAGTCGGCTCCGCCAGGTCGACGTGATGGGCGTGCAGCGGCCGCCGGCCGGTCAGCTCCCGCCGGATCGCCGCGCCGTCCAGCTCGCCCATTCCGACCGCTGCCGTGAGGTCGTGGAGCGCCCGAGTGTGCACGGCGGCGTCCTCCCGCACATCCAGACGGTAACCGTGGAAGCCGTGCGTGCGTACCTGGGCCAGGAGCGGCTCCGCCAGCGTGTGCCTAGCGTGAGCCGCACCGACGGCAGCAAGCGCGTCCGCGACGAGCGTCAGATCGCGTTCCAGCTCCCCCGGCGAGCCGTAACCGGGCGGATCGCGCTCGACGCGGGCCCGCATGAAGCTGACTTTCAGGCGGAGCGGCTCGTCGGCATTGCGGCGGCGATTCTGCTCCCACACGCCCGGCAGCTCCACGCGGTCACGCTCGAGCGAGGCCAGCAGCTCGCGCGGGACCGCCGCGAGCCGCTCGGACACGGACAGCCGCGCCGCGAGGTCAGCCAACGCCCTCGCGTAGTGGCCGAGCACCGCCCGTCGGGCGCTGCGCGCGGCGGCGAGAGTGATCTCGGCGGTGACGAACGGGTTGCCGTCCCGGTCACCCCCGACCCAGCTCCCCAGAGTGAGGGGGGTCACCGGGGCGAGTCCGCAGCCGAACTCGTCCTCGAACGCCTGGGCGAGTCGCTCGTGCACGCGGGACGCGGCGTCGAGCAGGCGGTCCTCCAGGTACCAGAGGGCGTTCGACACCTCGTCCATGACGGACGGCCGGTCGCGCCGGACCTCCTCGGTGAGCCAGAGGAGCTCCACCTCGCCCTCGAGGCGCCGCTCGATGGCGCGACGCTGGGGCTCCGCTGTCCCGTCCCGCGCCAGCAGACCCTCGGCGAGCCGCGCCTGGAGGTCGAGGATGGTGCGTCGCGCGGATTCGGTGGGATGCGCGGTGAGGACCGGTCGGACGTTCACCGCCGCCAGGGCGCGCGCGACTTGCTCGGCTCCCTGGCCGGCCTCGCGCAGGCGTCGCAGCGACCAGCGCACCGATCCGCGTTGCACCGCCGCCAGATCGTCCTGGCGCGATCGCCGGACCCGATGCGCCTGTTCCGCGGCGTTGATCAGAATGAAGAACACCGTAAAGGCGCGCGCCGTGAGGCGCGCCGTCTCCGGTGGGAGGGATCGGGTGCGCGCGAGCAGCGCGTCCAGGTCCGGCGCCCCCGGGACGCCGAGGCGTCGGGCGCGGCTGCCCCGGCGCAAGTCCTCGACCGCCCGGAAGGTGTCTTCACCGGCCAGCCGCCGGACCACCCGGCCCAGCGTCGCCGCGAGCCAGCGCACGTCCTGGCGGAGGGGCGCGTCCTGTGGCCGGGCTACGGGCGGCGGAAGTGGAACGCTCGCAGCGACGTGCGTCGTCGTCATCGCATGAGGCGATTCACGGCGTGACGATGCTCGCTACTCTGACATAATCGAGCTGGGGAAACTCGCGCTCGAGGTAGGCGTTGCCCTCGACCTGGATCCGGCCCTGATCGGGGCCCCGCCCGCGGGGCGCACCTTCCCCGTAGGCCCCGTACAACCGGTCCACCACGTCCATCCCCTCCACCACTCGGCCGAACGGGGCGAACCCCATGCCGTCGAGCTGGCGGTTGTCGCCGTAATTGATGAAGAGCTGCGTGGTGCGTGTGCCGGGCCCCGCCGTGGCGAAGCTCACCGCACCGCGGCTATTGTGCTGGCGCACCGGGTCGTCCGCAATCGTGGCGTCGCGCCAGGCCGCAGCCACGTGGGGATCGCCGTGGATGCCGAACTGCGCCATGAATCCCGGGATCACGCGGAAGAACCGCGCGTCGGCGAAGTAGCCGCTCTTCACCAGGTTGTAGAACCGGTCGGCGCCGAGCGGGGCCCAGTCGCGCTGGACCTCGATCACGAAGGCGCCTTTGCTGGTCTCCAATCGGGCGCGGAACGTGGCTGGGGCGCGCTCCCGCAGGGCGGCGCTCGCGGGGCTCGAGAACGCGGGTGTGACGGCCGTGACCGAGTCGGCCCGGCCGGTCGCGGCGCTGGGGCGCTCGCCGCGCCGGCACCCGACGGCGACGAGGGCGAGGGCGATGAACGGAGCGAGTCTCCCGGCACGACAGGTCATCGGTGCTCCGATGGATGGCGGGTTAGGCAAGATAAACGGGGTGGCCGCGAGGCGCACGCCGTGGTTGCGGCGAGCGCGGTCGGCCAGCAGTTTAAGCGGGGTCCGCTGCCCGACACCTCGCACCTCCGGTCCCGAGTCCCGACTCTATGGCGTTCGATGAGAAACTGGCCGCACGCATTCGCAAACGCCTCGCCAAGCGCACTGGCGTGACCGAGAAGAGGATGTTCGGCGGCCTCGCCTTCCTCGTGAATGGCAACATGTGCTGCGGCGTGCACCGTGAGGAGATGCTCGTACGCCTCAACCCGACGGACACCGACCGGGCGCTCTCCGAACGGCACACGCGCGTGTTCGACCTGTCGGGGGGCCGTCCCATGAAGGGATGGATTCTCGTACAGCCCAAGGGGCTGGCGACGCCGGCGGCGCTGGCCAAGTGGGTTACGACCGGCCTCGAATACGCCGAGTCCCTGCCGGCCAAGTGATGGCCGCGGCCACGAGCGCAACGCACGCTCATTCCTGGTCGACGATGAGAAGCGACTCAGCGCTGGCGGCGCTGGCGTCCCTGCTCGGCTGCTTGACGAGCGAGCCAGCATGCGCCCAGGGACGAGAGTGGATGTTCGGTCCGTTCGAAAAGCCTGCACTGGTGAATCCGGCCATCACGCCGAATCCCGCCTCCGCGTTCCGCTCGCCAATGAATGACAGCAGCGTGCACTGGGAGGGGTACGCCACCTTTAATCCGGCCGCCGTGGTGAAGGACGGAACGGTCTACGTGCTGTACCGGGCCGAAGACGCGACAGGCGAGATGAAAGTCGGGGGTCACACCTCGCGGATCGGGCTGGCGGAGAGCCAGGATGGCCTGCGCTTCACGCGCCGCAGTGCGCCCGTGCTGTATCCTGAGCACGACGCGCAGACGAGCTTCGAGTGGCCCGGGGGAATAGAGGATCCGCGTATCGTTGAAGTCGAGGACCGCACGTATGTGCTCACCTACACACAGTGGAACCGCGACATCCCCCGCCTCGCCATAGCGACCTCCAGGGATCTCGTCACCTGGACGAAGCACGGTCCGGCATTCGCCAAGGTCGACGGCGGGAAGTACCTGAACCTGGAATCCAAGTCCGGGGCGATCCTCAGCCGCGTGGAGGGGAACCGGGTCATCGCGACCAAGGTGAATGGGAAGTACTGGATGTACTTCAACGTTCCTGACATCCTCATCGCTACTTCCGACGACCTCGTCGACTGGACGCCGCTGGAAGACACCAACGGGAAGCTGGTGAAAGTCCTGTCTCCGCGCCCGGGGTACTTCGACTCCTGGCTGGTCGAGGCCGGGCCGCCGGCCATCATGACCGAGTACGGCATCCTGGTGATGTACAATGCGGGAAACAGCGGAACGTACGGGGATCCGGGTCTTCCGCCGCGGATATACACGGGCGGGCAGGCTCTCTACGATCGGCGCAATCCGCTCAGGCTGATTGCCCGCTTAGACGAGCCGTTCATCAAACCCTCCGAGGACTACGAGCGAACCGGGCAGTACATCGAGGGAACGACGTTCGTGGAGGGGCTGGTTCCGTTCAACGGACGTTGGTACCTGTACTACGGAACGGCCGACTCGCGGGTCGGCGTGGCGGTTTGGAATCCGAGCCGCAAGACGAGCGTCCGCTAGCAGTCACGGGCAACCTTCCACCACTAACGGAGACGCATGAGCACGCTGGACTGGCTGATCGTTGCAGCCTATTTCACCGCGATCGCGGCGCTCACGTCCTGGGTCCTGAAGCGCCGCCGCGACACGGCCGACGACTACTTCCTGGCGAGCCGCCACCTCGGTTGGTTCGTGGTGGGCGCGTCCATCTTCGCCTCCAACATCGGCTCCGAGCACCTGGTCGGACTGGCTGGCGCGGGAGCGACGAGCGGCGTCGCGCTGGCGCACTACGAGCTGCACGCCTGGTGTCTCCTCGTGCTCGGGTGGGTGATGGTGCCGTTCTACGCCCGCACCATGGTGTTCACCATGCCGGAGTTCCTCGAGCGGCGCTTCTCCCCCGCGGCCCGCTCCGTGCTCTCGATCATCTCGCTCGTGGCCTACGTGCTGACCAAGCTGGCGGTCGGCATCTTCGCCGGTGGTGTGGTGTTCGGCGTGCTGCTACCAGAGCTGCGAATCGGTGTCTTCAACAGCTTCTGGATCGGATCGGTGGCGGTGGTGCTGCTCACCGGGCTCTACACCGTATTGGGGGGGATGCGCGCCGTGGCGTACACCGACGCCCTGCAGACGATACTGCTGGTCACGGGCTCCGCGCTCCTCACCATCTTCGGCCTCAAGGCGCTCGGGGGTTGGCACGAGCTGCGTACGGTGCTCGACCCCGACCTGTTCAACCTGTGGAAGCCGCTCGTTCCCCATGGGGTGACCGGAACGTGGGCCGCGGTCAAGGAGCCCGCGCGAATCGCGTGGTACTTCAACGGCAACTACCCGTGGCTCGGCATGCTGTTCTGCGCGCCGATCATCGGCCTGTGGTACTGGACGACGGACCAGTACATCGTTCAGCGCGCCCTGGGAGCGCGGGACGAGCGCGAGGCGCGCCGCGGATCGATCTGCGCCGCGTTCTTGAAACTGCTCCCGGTATTCATCTTCATTATTCCCGGCATGATCGCGCTGGCTCTGGCGAAGACGGGGCGGGCGCCGGGGCTCGCGGCGATGGTCGGGAGTGATGGCCGAGCGATCCCCGGCGTGGCACAGGCCGCATTCCCACTCATGGTCATGAATGTGATGCCCGCGGGGATCCGCGGCATGGTGGTCGCCGGACTGCTGGCGGCGCTGATGAGCTCGCTGGCGGGAGCGTTCAACGCGTCGTCCACGCTGTTCACGATCGACTTCTATCAGCGCTTGAAACCGCAATCGAATCAGCACGAGCTCGTCCAAGTCGGTCGGTTCGCGACCGTGGCGATGGTGCTGATCAGTCTGCTGTGGATTCCCGTGATCCAGGGCTCGAAGGGGTTGTACGACTATCTACAGGGTGTGCAGGGATACCTGGCACCGCCGATCTTCGCCGTGTTCTTTCTCGGCGTGACGTTCAAGCGTTTGAACGCGAAAGGCTGCCTCGCCGCGTTGATCGTCGGGTTCCTGCTCGGAGCCTTCCGGCTCGCGGTCGATACGCCGGTGAGTCTCGGGATGGCGGGATTCGCGCAGGGGTACCCAACCGGTTCCTTTCTCTGGATCATCAACAACACCTACTTTCAGTACTATAGCCTGTTCATTTTCGTCGTTTCGTGCCTCACGATGATCGTCGTGAGCTATGCGACGACGGCGCCCGAGACAGCACAGGTCACCAACCTGACCTTCGGCACGGTGACAGCGGACAGCCGCGCAAAATCGCGGGCGAGCTGGAACCGGTGGGACGTGATCAACTCCGGCATCGTGCTCGGGTTGATCCTGCTCGCATATCTGTACTTCACGGGCTGAGGAGACGGGATGACACTATCGCGCCGCAGCGCCATCAAGATCGGTCTGGGGGCGGGAGCGGGGGCGCTGCCGCTGCTGGGTCGCGCACCCCTCTTGGCCGAGCTGGAGGTCGTGGCGCCCCGCGCTCGCGCAGCCGGCGTGGTCAAGGCCCGGCCGCTCCCGTTGAGCGCCGTCCGGTTGCACGCAGGCCCGCTCAAGCACGCTCAGGAGCTCGACGCTCGCTACCTGCTCGAGCTCGAGCCCGACCGAATGCTCGCGTACTACCGGGACCGAGCCGGCCTCCAGCCGAAGGCCGAGCCCTACGGCGGCTGGGACGGAGACGGCCGGAACCTCACCGGCCACATCGCGGGTCATTACCTCTCGGCGGTGAGCCTGATGTGGTCCGCCACGGGCGACCCGCGGTTCAAGCAGCGGGCGGATTACCTCGTCGGGGAGCTGGAGCAGGTGCAGGACGCACACGGCGATGGCTACCTGAGCGCGCTCAAGGGCGGGCGGAAAGCCTTCGCCGAGCTGGCCCGGGGTGAGATCCGCTCCGCCGCCTTCGACTTGAACGGGGAGTGGTCCCCCTGGTATACGCTGCACAAAACATACGCCGGGCTGCGCGACGCGTATCGTCACACCGGTAACCGCACGGCGCTCGACGTCGAGATCAAATTCGCCGCCTGGGCCGAGCACATCCTGTCTCGGCTCGACGACGCGCAGTTGCAGCACATGATGAACACCGAGTTCGGCGGCATGAACGAGGTGATGTGCGACCTGTACACCGACACGGGCGACGCGCGCTGGCTCGCTCTGTCGTACAAGTTCGAGCACCGGGCGTTCCTCGAGCCGCTCGAGCGTCATGAGGACGACCTCGCCGGCGCGCACGCCAACACGCAGATCCCCAAGATCCTCGGCTCGGCGGCCCGCTTCCTATACACCGGCACGCCCGCCGACCTGCTCGCGGCCGGATTCTTCTGGGATCGCGTGGTGCAGCATCACAGCTTCTCGAGCGGCGGCCACGGCAAGGACGAATACTTCGGGCCGGCGGACGAGCTGAGCGATTGGATCGACGGGCGCACCGCCGAGACCTGCAACGTCTACAACATGCTCAAGCTCACGCGGCGGCTCTTTTCCTTCTGGCCCGACCCGCACTACGCCGACTACCACGAGCGAGCGCTGTTCAATCACATCCTCGCATCCATCGACCCCGAGGACGGCCGGGTGTGCTATATGGTGCCGGTAGGCCCGGCGGTGACGCACGAGTACCAGGACATGCACCGGGACTTCACCTGTGACGTGGGCACCGGCATGGAAAGCCACGCGCTGCACGGCGACGGGATCTATTACGAGGCGGGAGACCGGCTCTGGGTGAACTTGTACGTGCCTTCCAGGGCGACGTGGGCCGAGGGCGGCGTCCAGCTGGTCATGGAAACGGATTTCCCGGAGGGGGAGACCGCGAAGCTCGAGCTCGAGCTCCGGGCGCCCAAAGCGTTCACGCTAGCATTGCGCCGCCCGTATTGGGCCGGTCCAGCATTCCTGGTGAAGCTCAACGGCCAGACGGTCGTCGCGCCGGCTCAGGAGCCTGCGCCCGACAGCTTCGACCAGACCGGCCGGAGCCAATACCGCCGCCCAGCGCACGAGGCAAGCTCGTATGTGGAGCTGCAGCGCCAGTGGAGGAGCGGCGACGTGGTGGAGATCGCGTTGCCCAAGGGGCTCCACCCGGAGCCCCTGCCCGACAACCCGCACCGCCTTTCGCTCATGTGGGGCCCGCTGGTGCTCGCGGGCGACCTGGGGCCGGAGCCGAACGGCCGCCGGGGGGAAGGGGAGCGGCCCGCGCCGCCGCAGGTGCCGGTGTTCGTGGCGGCCGATCCGGTGGTGACCTGGTTGAAGCCGGTCGCCGGCGCCCCCGGCCACTTCCGCACCGACGGAGTGGGCCGCGAACCCGACGCCCGAGGCCAGGTGAGCGACGTCGACTTCCAACCGTTCTTCCGGCTGCACCGGCGCACCTACTCGACGTACTGGGACGTGTTTACGCCGGCCGAATGGGATCAGAAGAAGGTCACCTACGCCGTGGAAGCAGAACGGCTGCGGAAGCTCGCAGCGGCTACCGTCGCGTACCTGCAGCCCGGGGAGGTCGTCTTCGAGCGGCAATTCAATTATCAGGCGGGCGAAGGCGCCGTGCCACAGCGAATCCTGGGGCGGCCGGGGCGCAGGGGCCGGACGTGGTTCTCGTACGATCTGCCCGTGGAGCCCACCCATCCACTGGTTCTGATTGCCACCTACTTCAGCGGCGACCGAAGGGGCACACCGGCGGATTTCGAGATTCAGGTGGACGGCCGCAGGATCTGCGACCAACAGCTCGGCCTGACCGACCCGCACCGCTTCTTCGATCTCGAGTGTCGCCTCCCCGAGGACCTGGTCCGGGGCAAGAGCAAAGTGACGGTACGCTTCCAAGCGAAGCAAGGCAGCCAGATCGCGACGGTCTTCGGGCTGCGGATGATTCGCGGCGACTCAGAGCGCTAGGGCCTGATGGCCGAACCCCCCTCCGCGAGGTGACCGTGAACCTGGTCGTCGGCCTCATCGCACTCACGCTCGGCATCGGAATCGGCATGCTCCTGGCCCTGCTGTACTTTCAGGCCTGGAAATCCCGCTATACGGACGCCATCCGGCAGGATGCCATTCAGCGCAGTCACGCCGTCACCGTCGGCAAGGTGCATGAGCAGCTGGTCCCATACCTCCCCGACTTCCATTTCAACCCGAAAGACGCGCGCTTTCTCGGCACTCCGGTCGACCTCGTGGTGTTCGACGGCCTGGACGAGGGCCAGCTGCGGCGCGTCGTGTTTGTCGAAGTAAAGACCGGAGGGTCCGCGTTGAGCGCGCGCGCGCGCCAGATCCGCGAGGCCGTCGAGGCCGGGCAAGTTGAATGGACGGAGCTGCGCGCCACGCGGGCGTAGCGGCGGCATGACGCCCGCGCTTGACACCTCCGCACGCGCGCGCAAGCTTGCGGCCCATGTCTGAGCTGCGCGCGGCGCTGGAAGACGCGCTCGGTCCGATCTATCGGGTCGAGCGCGAAGTGCGGCCCGTCGGCAACTGCCGCCTGTTCGTCGCCGTGGGGCCGCTCACCGACCCCGAGCTGCTGGTGAAGGTGTTGCCGGGGGAGCTCTCGCTCGCGGTGGACGCCCGGGTGTTCGAGCGTGAGCTGATCCTGCTCGCCGATCGGCTCGGACACGCGCAGCTCGTGGCCCCTCGCGGTGCGGGTCGGGCCGGCTCGATCGTCTACCATTCGCGGCGCTTCATCGAGGGCACGACCCTGCGCGCCTGGCTGGCGAACCACGGCGAGCTGCCACTGCGCCGGACCGTCGACATTCTCCGCGATGTCCTCGTCGCCCTGGCCCACGCGCACCGCGGCAGCATCGCCCACGGCGACCTGAAGCCGGAGAACGTGTTGCTCGCCGGCCGACAGGTACTGGTCGCGGACACGGGGATCGTGGACGCGCTCACCCGCGCCCTGCCGAGCGGTGTCGCCGGCGCCGTCAGCGCGGCGTTGTGCGCACCGGCATACGTCTCGCCCGAACGCCGCAACGGCGGCGCGCCCACCGGGCCGCGTGACGACATTTTCGCGGTCGGAGTGCTGCTGCACGAGATGCTCACTGGCCAGCCCCCCGCGATCCAAGCGGAGTCCCTCGAGGAAGTGCGCTCGCTACCGCCGTGGCTGGCGGAGCTGGCGCGCCGCTGTGTCACACCGGAGCCCGCTGAGCGGTGGCCCGACGCCACCGCGGCGCTGGAGCAGGTCAGCCGGCCGAACCAGGGAACGGTGTGAAACCCTGGCCGGTGCTCTGCTACCACCGCATCGGCGGGCCGCTCGAGCTGGGCGTCACGCGGGTGCCCCGGTCGGTGTTCGCACGCCAGATGACGGCGCTGGCGCATGCGGGTTGGAAAACGCTCACGCTGGCTCAGTTCGCAGAACAGGCACACGCCGGTGCGAGCGAACGCTCCTTCCTTCTGACGTTCGATGACGGGTATGCGAGCCTGGCCCAGCACGCCTATCCCGTACTCGCCGAGCTCGGCTTCACCGCCACGACCTTCCTGATCACGGACCACGTCGGCGCCACCAACACCTGGGACGTGCGCTACACCTGGCGCCGGCTGCCGCACCTGGACTGGCGCGCCGTCGAGCATTGGCGGGCTCGGGGGTTCGACTTCGCATCCCACTCGGCGTCGCACGCGCGGCTCACCTGGCTGGACGACGCCCGCGTGGCGGAGGAGTTGGGGCGCTCACGCGAGACGCTGGTGCGCCGGTTGGGGGCCGCGGCAGGGCGGGGGATCGCATACCCGTTCGGGTCGTCGGACCCGCGCATCGAGCGGCTGGCGCGCGCCGCGGGCTACGAGCTCGGCTTCGGGGGAGTGCGGGGGAACGGCACCGGAATGAACGTGCCGCGGGTCCCGGTCTACCTGTGGGACGCCGGGAGCGTGCCGTTCGGGCTGCGGGTGGACGGGCTGGGCGCCTTGGGACGGTTCGTCGCGCACACCGCGAACCGGTGCGCGGTGGGAACGAGCTGGATGCTGAGACTGAGACATCAGGCGTCTGATGTCTGACGTCTGATGTCTACAATATCTCTGATATCGTCAGGCTCGAGCAGCAGGACTCCGGTCTCCGCCGCTCCCGGCCCGGACCTCGCAAAGACGGCGGTCTCCCGGCCGGTCTCCGCTCCGTAGCGGGCCGCAACGTCGCGCACCAGCGCCTCCGCTTCGCACCGAGCGAAGACGGCTACCGTGCCGCCGCTCCCTCCACCCGTGATCTTGGCGCCGAACAGTCCACGCTCCGGCCCCTCGGCGGCGACCAGCTCCACGAGTCGATCCGTGCCGTCGCTGCCGAGGCCGCAGGCGCCGTAGCTCTTGTGGGAGTCGCCCATGAGACGTCCCAGCTCGACCGCCGCCTGCGGCTCGTCCGCCAGCACGCCGAGCAGCTCGGCGAAGCGTTCCACGCGCGCTTGCTCGCGGACTGGGTGCTCCGTGGCCGGCCGCACCGGGTAGCGGCGCGCGGAGTGGACTGTAGTAACGGTATCGGTGATGCCGCCGTAGCGCTTGAGGAACTCCGCGCCGGATATCTCCTCCGGTAGGCCGCCAGCGAGCGCCGCCCACTCGGGCCCCGTGAGATTGGCGAGATAGCCTCGCCAGCGCGCGTCGTCGATGCGCAGCCGAGCGCCCTCGCGCTGCGCCGGCAATCGGGCCGCGGCGGCAATCATCCGGTACCCCATGAACGCCGCGGTTCGAACCGTCGCATAGTCGGCTCCTGAGACCGCGTGGCTGATCCCGGAGTCGATGCCGTAGAACCGATAGCCTGCCGGGATCTCGACATATCCCTCGATCGTGCCCGGCTGGCAGCGCAGCCGGAGGAGCCGGTCGCGCCGGCCGCAGGCGCTGGTTATCTGATCCATGATCCCGCAAGGCGCGCCGACCACGTGGTTCTCGACCTCCTGGCAGGCCGCCGCCAGGTCGGTTGCCGTCATGTCGTTTGCCACGCTCGCGGCCACAGCGGCTCCCGCCGCGACTTCGAGTGCCGCCGACGAGGCAACTCCTCTCCCCGCCGGCACGGTCGAGTCGATGAGCAGCCGCAGGCCCGGAGTCCTGCCTCGCCCCTCTCGCACGGCGCGCTGCAGGCACAGCTGCACGATGCCCACGACGTAGCTCGCCCACCGCTCGGACTCGCGTCCCGCAAACCAGGCCGCCAGTGCCGCCGGCGTGCTGAGCGCCCCATCCCGCTCCACGAGCGGCGCGAGCTCAGCGCTGAAGAACTGCCAGCTTCCCGCGCGGCGGGTCGCCAGGTCGCAATCCGCCGTGGCCTGGCGTTGCAGCAGCGCCGCGGTCGAGCACTCGAGCGGCAGCTCGAGGACACGGGCTCCGCTGTAGTCGGCGATCCCGCCCATGACGTCGAGCCGCCCCGGCGCGCGGGCGATGTAGACGGGTGAGCCGTCCGAGAAAAACGCCCGCAGGCGGGGATCCGCCTCGTGTCGTAGGGTTCGCAGGCGGTCGAGGGCTCCCTGGAACCAGATCAGGTCGCCTGCGGCGCGGACGTCCGCGAGGCGGCGCAGGGGAATCATGGCGGGCCTGCCACGTGCGCATTTCCCATCCTGAAGGATGGGCTCGGCACAGCACAACGCTGAAGCGTGGTGTGCTTTAGCACAGCGCTTCGCCGAGCCCACGCTTTAGCGTGGGAACCATCGCGCCGTGGAGCTCGATGGTTGATCGGCACCCTACTAGAGAGAGACGGACGGGGAAGCCAACAGGCCGCGGCGCCGCAGCGCCCCTTGCAACACGGGCTCGACCAGAGCGCAGAGCCGCGCATTGGCGTAGCCGACCCACGCCACGTCGGCCGTCACGTTGAATGGGGCGTCGACCGGTGCTCCGGTGGGATCGGTCACGATCACGCCCGCCTCTTCGGCGATGAGCGCCGTGCACAGGTCATAAGGGTGACAGCACAGACCCGGCGGCAGCCCGTGGGCGGCGCGCACCGACTGGACCAGTGGGCGCAGGTCCGCCACGAAGCGGTCGTGCCCGGCCACCAGCTCGTAGAGCTCGCCGCCGGTGGACGCATACTGATCCTCGAAGCAGGCGGCCCTCCCCGGCACCGGCGCCACCAGCGCCTGAACGACCTCGTCGTCGATGGCGGCCAGGACGTCCCGCGCCCCCGGGAAGAACCGCACGATGGTCGCGAAGCCGTGAGCGATGGTGTCGGCTGCCGAGGGCCGTAACGCGAGGCGCTCCCGCGCCGCGGACAGTCGATTATAGCGCCACGCCTGCATCCCCTCGCCGCGGAGCGCCCAGAGCTGGTCCGAAAGATGCTGCTTCAAGAGCGGGATCTCGGTCTGGACCGCGAGCACGATGTCGCGCAGGCGGGTAGCTGCACCGCGGTTCGGCGCCACCCCGGTCAGGATCCAGGCGCTCCGCTTCTGATACATGAGGCCCCGGGTGCCGTCGATCGGGTCCACCAGCAGGCGCCAGCGGCACTCCTCCTCGCGCGCGCCCCGCGGGAGTACGAGCGAGTCGCCAGGGAGCCCTTCGGCGACCAGGCACAGCGGCTCCTCGCGGGCCAGCTCGGTGAGCCCCTGCACGACGCTGTCCTCGCCCACGCGGTCGATGGCGTAAATCGTGTCGCCGCCCGCCGCGCCGGAGGCGTCGGCCGCCACGGCCGCGAGCTGCTCCGTCGAAGCCCGAGCGCACGCGGCCACCGCGGCGGCGCGGACACGCTCGTGGATGGAGAGGATCGGCTCGAGCAGGCGCTCGGGGCCGGCCACCTCACGCCTCTCGCGTGTAGTGCACGCTCGAGACCGCCCGGAGCTCGGCCGCCTTCTCCTCCGGCGCGGTGTCGTTCAAGAAGTTCCCGCCCCCGATCTCGGGGCCGGCGAGGTACTTGAGGAGGCCCGGTTTGCGCAGAGGCGGGTGGATCTGGATGTGAAAATGGAAGCCCGGGTACGGCGATCCGTCCGTCGGCGCCTGGTGCAGCGCCATCACGTATGGGAACGACATGCGCCACAGGTTGTCGAGCCGAATCAGGGTCTCCCGCAGCACGGCCGTGAAGTCCGCGAGCTCGGGAGCTGTGAGATGCGCCAAGCCAGGGCGCGTGGCACGCGGCGCTACGAACGTCTCGTAAGGGTAGCGGGCGAAATAGGGGATGAACGACAGCGCGTGGTCGCCCCGGACGATGAGACGCCGGCCGTCTGCTTCCTCGGCGGCCAAGATATCCTGGAAGAGCGGCCGGCCGTGCTCGGCCAGGTACGCTGCCTGTGCCTCCGCCTCCAGCTCGATGGTTCTGAACACGAAGTTCGTCGCGTAGATCTGGCAGTGCGGATGAGGATTGCTGACGCCGACGACCTCGCCCTTGTTCTCGAACACGAGCACGTGCCGTACGTCGTCGCGCGCACCGAGCTCGCGGTACTGCGCCTGCAGCACCTCCAGCAGACTCAGAATCTCCGCCTCGCTGAGTTGGGCGAGCGTGACGTCATGCCGCGGCGTGAAGCAGACCACACGGGCACATCCGGTGGCGGGCCGATTCCGATAGATTCCCGGCGGCGCCGCGAGCTCCGTGGACGCGCCGGGGCCGACGCAGGGGTGGTCGTTGTCGAACACAAAGATGCCGGTGTATCGCTCGTTCCGTTGTCCAGAGCTGCGCACGTTGCCCGGACACAGGTAGCAGTCCGGCGCATACGGGGGGGGCGGCAGCGCGCGGGACGCTTCGCCCACCCGCTCACCCTGCCAGGGCCGCTCGTTGCGGTGGGAAGACACGATGACCCACTCACGCCGCAGCGGATGCCAACGCTGCTCCCAGACCATGCCCGCTGAACGCCGCCGCTTCAGCGACGGGCCCCGAGCTGGATGCGAACGCTCGCTGACTCGAGTCCCTCGACTTCGGCTGTCAGCGTAGCAGTCCCCGCTCGCTCGCCCGCGCGGACAATCACCAGCGCCTTCCCGTTGAAGAGCTGCACGCGGTCGGCCTGGAACGGCGCATGGCTGACCTGGTCGCCGTTGTCCACCCCTGCGATCCGCGCACCGCCCGCCAGCCGGAGCCGGATCAGGTGATCCGCCGTCGGCACCGGTACGCCTGCGCGGTCCAGCACACTCACGGTGACGAACGAGAGGTCGTTCCCGTCGGCGTGGAGACGCGAGCGGTCGGGGGCGAGCGCGATGCGGGCGGGCGCGCCAGCGGTCTTTACTTCCTGCGTCGCCATCAGCTGTCCGCCCTTGCGCGCCACCGCCCGCAGCGTCCCCGGCGTGTACGGGACGCGCCACATCAGGTGGGAGACTTCGTCCGCCTTCCGCTTCGCGCCGAGCGACGCGCCGTTCAGGAACAGCTCTACTTCGTCGGCGTTGGTGTAGGCCCACACGTCGATGGTGTCGCCCGCCGTCCAGTTCCAGTGCGGGAAGACGTGCAGCATGGGTCGCGTCGTCCACTCGCTCTCGTACAGGTAGAACGGATCCTTTGGGAAACCCGCCAGATCGACCACACCGAAATAGGAGCTGCGCGCAGGCCACTCGTACGGCGTGGGCTCGCCCAGGTAGTCGATCCCGGACCAGATGAACATCCCCGAGAGGAATGGGTACCGCTCGAACAGGCGCAGCGATTCTTCGTGTAGCGAGCCCCAGAATGCCTTCCGGTCGTCGTATGACGAGAGCCGGTAGTTCTTGTTCGGCTGCGGTCCGCTGTCCTTCACGTACGGGGTTGCGTAGCTCGCGACGCTGTCGGAGGGCTGCTCATAGACGCCGCGACTGTTGAGCGCCGACATCGCCTCGGTGATGAGGAACTTCCCCCCCGGGAAGAGCGTCGGGAAACTCGGCCAGGCCTCGTGGTGGTAGTTGTGGCCCAGCAGGTCGAGGGCGCCCGCGTGAAACAGCGGGTTTGCCGGACTGCCGTTGTTGTTCGCCGACGTAATGGGCCGGGTCGGGTCGACGCGTCGCACGATCCCGGCGAGCTCGCGACCAATTGGAATGGCAGTGGTGTCGTCGTTGGTCCACTGCTCCATGACCTCGTTTCCGATGCTCCACATGAAGACGCTGGGGTGGTTGCGGTCGCGCCGCACCATATCCGAGAGGTCGCGCACGTGCCACGCGTCCCAGTCCAGGTGGTAGTCGAACTTCGTCTTCTCCTTCTTCCACATGTCGAACGCCTCGTCCAGCACGATGAAGCCCATGCGGTCGGTGAGATCGAGCAGCTCGGGAGCGGGCGGGTTGTGTGACGTGCGGATGGCGTTGACGCCCATGTCCCGCATGATCTCGAGCTGCCGCTCGAGCGCGCGGGTGTTCACCGCGGCGCCCAGGCTCCCGAGGTCGTGGTGCAGGCACACACCCCGGATTTTGACGTGCGTGCCGTTGAGGATGAACCCGCGGTCGGGATCGAACACGAACGTCCGGACCCCGAACGGCGTGCTGTAGTCGTCGCAGCGCCCTCCCCTCCCCGTCGCGCCGCACATCACCCGGGATACGGCCCGGTACAGGTACGGTCGCTCGACCGACCACAGCGTCGGGCTCGTGATAACCAGGTCCTGCGCGATTTCAGTGACGGAGTCGCGCGGCAGGCGGGCCTCGGCTGATGCCGCCGCCACCTCCTTGCCCGCGGCATCGTACAGGATCGTCCGCAGTGTGATCGGCTGGTCCGCCTGCGACGCGTTGCGGATGGTGGTCCGTATCGTCACCCGGGCCGAGGCCGCGGTTACCTCGGGCGTGGTGACATAGGTGCCCCAGTGGTCGACGTGCACGGGGTCCGTGGTGACCAACCGGACGTGCCGATAGATGCCCGAGCCAGAGTACCAGCGCGAGTTGGGCTGTTGCGAGTTGTCCACCCGCACGACGATCACGTTGCTCGCCCGGCCGTAGCGGAGGTGCGGCGTCAGCTCGTAGCTGAAGGAGCTGTACCCGTACGGCCGCTTTCCGAGGTAATGCCCGTTGATCCAGACTTCGCTGTTGCGGTAGACGCCATCGAACTCGACGAACACCAGCCCGCGCGTGTTCCGCTCAGCTACGGAGAACGTCTTTCGGTACCAGCCCACCCCGCCCGGCAGCGCCCCGCCGTTGGCTCCGGCGGGGTTGGTGTCGCTGAACGCTCCCTCGATGCTCCAGTCGTGCGGCAGGTCCAGCGTCCGCCAGCCGGCGTCATCGAAGGCGGCCTCCTGGGCCCCTGTCACATCGCCCAGGTGGAACCGCCACGCCCGATCGAACTCGACGGTGCTCCGCTGCGCCGCCGCGGTGCGCGGGCCGAGCAAGACGGACAGGACGGCGGCGGCCACGCGAGCCTGTAGTCGGAGACTGCGGGAACGCTGCAGCACCAGGTGCATGGCTGAGAACCCGGAAAGCGCGGAGCCGAGGGACGTCCGGAGCAGACAAGATAACACGGCTTGACAGCGCAGGCAGCACGCGTAGTGTCCCCACCCGAACGTCACCGAGGAGCCACGCGTGACCGCCTACCTCTTCCGGAAATGACGGGAATCGGCAGGCGCGAGTTCGTTGGCGCCGTGCTCGCGGGGGGCGCGGGCGTGCTGACGCCTGCCCGGGGCCGGGTCGGGGCTACGGTGCGCGGCGGCCGTGCTCGGCTGGCGGACTCGCGCATCGACGCTCTCGTGAACGAGCCCATCGCCACGATCGCGCCCGAGCTGTACGGCCATTTCGTCGAGCACCTGGGCGGCGTGGTCTACGACGGCGTGTGGGTGGGCGAGCGCTCCCGGGTCCCGAACGTGGGCGGGATCCGCCAGGCGCTGGTGGCGGCGCTGCGGCAGGTCCGTCCTGCCGTAGTGCGCTGGCCGGGCGGCTGCTTCGCCGACTCCTACGACTGGCATGACGGGATCGGCCCACGCGATCGTCGGCCCCGCCGGACCAACTTCTGGAGTGACGACTCCCACCTGCGCGCGCTGGGCGATGTGCCCGCCAAATACGAGCCCAACCAGTTCGGCACGAACGAGTTCATGCGCTTCTGCCGGCTCATCGGCGCCGCGCCCTACCTCGCGGTGAACCTCCGCACGCTCCCGGCCCGATCATTCATGGAGTGGGTGGAGTACTGCAACTCGCCCGCCGGAAGCACGACCTTGGCCCAGCAGCGGGCGGCGGGCGGAGATCGGGAGCCGTTCGCGGTGCGGTACTGGGGGATCGGCAACGAGTCCTGGGGATGCGGCGGCAACTTCACGCCGGAGGAATACGCCGCCGAGTACCGCCGCTTCGCCACCTGGGCGGTCCCGGCGTACGGCGTCGACCTCGCGTTCGTCGGGTCCGGCCCGAGCGGCGGAGATTTGGAATGGACACGCCGATTTTTCCGCGAGCTGGCCGAGCGCCGCAGCTTCGATCGCATGTGGGGCTGGGCCCTCCACCATTACTCCAGCGCCCCGAACGGTGAGGCCCTCGCGTTCGACGACCCGGCCTGGTACGACCTGCTGGGCAGCGCCAACCGCATAGAGTCGCTCATCACCTCGCAATGGCAGGTGATGGGGGAGAGCGACCGCGAGCATCGGGTGAAGCTGGTGGTAGACGAGTGGGGCGCGTGGCACAAGATGACGACGAACGTGGACCCCACGCACCTCTTCGGGCAGCAGTCGACCATGCGCGATGCCCTCGTCGCCGCCCTCACGCTCGACACCTTCAATCGCCACGCCGACAAGGTCGCGATGGCCAACATCGCTCAGCTCGTCAACTGCATCCAGTCGTTGTTCCTCGCCCACGAAGACAAGTTCCTGCTCACGCCGACCTACCATGTCTTCGCGCTGTACGCGGCGCACCAGGGGGCGCGTGCCGTGCGCGTGGTGGCGTCCGCGCCGCCTGTGAGCTGGGTCGACGGGCAGCAACGCGAGCGCGCGTTGTGGGGGCTCAACGGCTCGGCGTCGCTGGCGGGCGATGCGCTCACGCTGACCGTCACCAACCCGCACCTCACCGAGCCGCGCGAAGCCGAGATCGCGGTCCCGGGCGCGGTGGTGAGCGCCGTAACGGCGACGACGCTCGCCGCGCGCGACGTGCACGATCACAATACGTTCGAGGCCCCGCGCCGCGTCGCGCCCACCACGGCGAGCGTGGCGGTGAGCGCCGCGCCGTTCGTGTATCGTTTCCCTGCGGCGTCCGTGACGAAGCTGGAGATCGCGATCGGGCGGTGACCCCGGCCTAGAGGCCCTCGCCTCCCGCCACCGCCATGCCCATCGCGTGATAGCCCTTGTCCACGTAGATCGTCGCCCCGGTGATGCCGCTGCCCAGCGGGCTGGCGAGGAACGCGGCGGTGGCGCCCACCTCCCCAGCGGAGAGCGGCTCAGTGAGGGGAGCGTTCGCCGCGCAGTACTGGACCATCCGCTCGATCTTCCCGATCGCGCTCGCGGCGCGCGAGGCCAGCGGGCCCGCCGAGATCGTGTTCACGCGCACGCCGTACTGGCGGCCGGCCTCGAAGGCGAGCGTGCGGGTGTCGCTTTCGAGCGCCGCTTTGGCCGACGACATCCCACCGCCGTAGCCCGGCACCACGCGTTGGCTCGCCAGATAGGTGAGCGACAGGAACGACCCGCCCTGTCGCATCAGCGGCCCCAGCCGGGCGACCATCGAAACCAGCGAATACGCGCTCACGCTCACGGCGGTGAGATACCCGCCGCGACTCGTCTCGAGCAGCGGTTTCTTCACCTCGGGGCCGTTGGCGAGGGAGTGGATGACGATGTCGAGCGGCCGCGTCCCGAAGTCCTGGATGCAGCGCTGTGCCAGCCCGGCGACCGAGAAGTCTCCGACGTCCTTGTAGCGCTTGTTGGTGCGCACGTCGTCGGGCGCATCCGCCGCCGTGTCGTACGCGGCGTCGAGGGGATAGATCTTTTCGAACGTGAGCAGCGAGCCGTCGGACATGCGGCGCGCCTCGTCCATCTTCCCCCGCTCGAGCAGGTTCAAGAAGATGTTCAACGCAGGCGGCCAAGTTCCGGTACACACCGTGGCGCCGGCCTCGGCGAGCGCCTTGGCGATGGCGAAGCCGTAGCCGGCGTCGTCGGCGACCCCCGCCACCAAGGCCCGCTTGCCCCTCAAGTCGATGCTCAGCACTTCGCCCTCCCCCCAGTGCGGAATGCGGAATGCGGAATGCGGAGTTTCAATGTGAGCGTCACTGGGCGAGCGACCTCTCCCTGAAATTCCGCACTCCCCACACTCCGCACTCCGCATTCCGCATTAGACAAAGAACCTCGCCGCCACCGGAATCAGCTGCGGGTGCTTCACGAGCGCGTGCGTGAAGATCCGGCCGAGCGTGCGCCGCTCCTCGGGAATCGCGTTCACCGTCCGCGCCAGCGCGTTGAAGAACCCGTCGTCCAGATCCTCGAGCGCCCGCTTGATGCGGTAGTACTTGAGGTGGTCCAACCCGAGCAGCTCCATCCAGGCGTGGTGGTAGGCCGCGAGGCGGCGGGCGCTCGTGTCGCCGGCGCGGATCGCCGCGGCGGCGGTGCAACCGGCGAGGCGCCCGGCCTTCATCGCGTTCACGATGCCACCCCCGGAAAGGGGGTTGATCATGTGCGCCGCGTCGCCCGCCACGAGCACGCCGCCGGTGTAGGTCTGCGTGACCGTCGTGTGCGTGATCACGCCACCGACCGTGTAGCCAGTGCAGGCGCCGCGCGGGTAGCGGCGCGCCAGCCAAGCGTCCAAATACTCGCGTGCGTTGCGGCCATCGCTCTTGAGCGCCACGAGCCCGAGTCCCACGTTCGCGATTCCCACGCCCTTGGGGAAGACCCAGGCATATCCCCCCGGGGCGATGTCGTGGCCGAACTGCAAATAGATAGCGTCGGGGTCGAAGTCGATTCCCTGGACGACGTACTGTGCGCACGACTCCATGTCGCGCGCGGGGACACGGGTCTCGAGACCCGCCCAGCGGCCGACCATCGCCTCCACGCCGTCCGCTCCGATCACGACCTTCGCCTGGTAGGTCGTCTCGGCGCGCGCGCTGCGCGCGCGCACGTCCCAGCGTCCGTCCGGCCGCGACGTCATCCCCGCGGCTTCCGTGCCGACCAGCACGGCGGCGCCCAAGGCGCCGGCCTCCGCGGCGAGGGAGGCGTCGAACCGCGTACGGTCGAGAATCCACCCCACGTCCCGCTCGGTGACCCGTACCTCGCAGTCGTTCGGCGCGATGAAGATGACGCGGGAGATCTTGCGGGCCACCCAAGACGCGCCATCGGGGTTCGCGAACTCGCGCAGCCCGGCGTCCCCGACGCCCTCCGCACAGCGGACCGGCGTGCCCACTGCCCGGTCACGCTCGAGCAGCACGACGTCGAGCTCCGGCGCCGCGCGCTTGGCCCAGGCTGCGGCGACGCAGCCGGCCGGGCCCGCGCCCACGATCAGGACGTCGACGTCAGGCATCGACCATCGCGAGCGCGCCGACGGGGCAGGGTGCGACGCACTTGCGGCAGCCGGTACAAGCCCCGCGGTCCACTACCAGGTCGTTGAACTCGAGGTGGATCGCTTCGGGGGGGCACAGGGGCAGGCACAGGCCGCAGCGGTCGCACGCGGCCAGGTTCACCACGGCGACTTCGGCGGCACGGGCGCGACGCATGGGCGAACGGTAGCGGCGCCCGTAAGGGGCGTCAAGCATCAGCCTTGATTGAAGTTACGCTTTACATTAGCTTGAGGCGCCGTATTCGCGCCCGCCAGACAACTTTCACCCCACGACCTTCGTGCGCATACGCTGGCCGAATTGGAAGCTCGGTGCCTGGAGCCCGGCAAATGAGATTGCCGTCGATCTCGGCACCGCCAACACCCTGATCTACGTCAAGGGCGAGGGGATCGTCCTGAACGAGCCCTCCGTCGTCGCGATCGAGAAAGCCACCGGCAAGATCAAGGGGATCGGGCTCGAGGCGAAGCGCATGCTGGGCCGCACCCCCGATGGCATCCTCGCCGTGCGGCCGCTCAAGGACGGCGTGATCGCCGACTTCGACGTCACCGAGAAGATGCTGCGGTTCTTCCTCAAGACCATCATCGATCGCCACCTGTTCCGCGTGAAGCCCAAAGTGATCGTGTGCGTGCCGAGCGGCATCACCGAAGTCGAGAAGCGCGCCGTGCGAGACTCGGCGCAGTCGGCGGGCGCGAAGGAAGTCTACATGGTGGCCGAGCCGATGGCGGCGGCGATCGGCGTGGGCCTCCCGGTCGAAACGCCGACCGGCAATATGGTGATCGACATCGGCGGGGGCACCACGGAGATCGCCGTCATCGCACTCTCGGGCATCGTCTCGGACACCTCGATCCGGACCGGTGGCGACGAGCTGGACCAGGCGATCGTGCAGTTCATGCGCAAGAACTACAACCTCCTGATCGGCGAGCCCACCGCCGAGCAGATCAAGATCCAGATCGGATCGGCGGCCCCGGTGGGCGAGGAGCGCGAGATGGAGGTGAAGGGCCGCGACCTGGTCTCCGGCATTCCCAAGATCGTGCGCGTGCACTCGAGCGAGATCCGCGAGGCCGTGCAGGAGCCGATCCAGCAGATCGTCGACGCGGTGCGGCGCGCGCTCGAGATCACCCCCCCCGAGCTCGCGAGCGACATCGTGGACCGCGGCATCGTGATGACCGGCGGCGGCGCGCTGATTCGCGGCCTCGACGTGCTGCTGCAGCAGGAGACCGGGCTGCCGATCCACCTCGACGAAGATCCCATGACCTGCGTGGTGCGGGGAACGGGTCGGATCCTCGACGATCCCGAGAAATACCGCAACGTCCTGACCACGTAGCGCGATGGCGCTCGGAGCGGACCGCTACGCCTCACGGGCCGACACCCTCGTCTTCATCGGGTGCGTCCTGCTCTCCATCGCCGCGATGGGTCTGCCCGACCGGATGCGCGATCCGTTCGCGCGGGCGCTGCGGCAGACGGTGCTTGCCCCGCTGCTCGCGCTGCAGCAGCAGACCGAGCGGCTCTCCGCTTCGCTGGAGCGGTACGACGCGATCGTCGCGGAACGCGACTCGGTGGCGCTCGCCGCCACGTTCCTGGCGGAGCTGCGCAGCGAAAACCAGCGACTGCGCGGGCTGCTCGGGCTCGGACCCCGCCTCGGCTCCGGCTACGTCCCGGCCGAAGTGCTGCACCAGGCGGAGCCGACCAACGCCCTCACCTTCCTCGTGGCGGCGGGGCGCAAGCAGGGCGTGAAGCCGCTGTCGGCGGTCGTGAGCCCGGAGGGTCTGGTGGGCATCGTGAGCAGCGTGGACGCGCAGACGAGCGTGGTCGTCAGCTGGGCACATCCCGAATTCCGCGCCAGCGTCATGGCGGCGGACGGAAGCGTGTACGGCATTGTCGCCCCCCATGGGAGCGAGGGACCACGCGCCTGGTTGCTCGAGCTGCAGGGAGTCGCCTACAGCCAGCTCGTGCCGGACGGGGCGCTCATCCTGACGTCGGGCCTCGGCGGCGTGCTGCCGCGCGGGATTCCCGTCGGGACGGTCGTGGGCGTGGCGGGCGAGGCCGGGGGCTGGGAGCGAACCTATCTGGTGCGGCCCGCCGTGCACCCGGCCGCCGTGACGCACGTGATGATCCTGACCGGGCCGCCGGTCCGCGGCGACCTGCGCTCGTTGTTCGAATCGGGGAGTCCGGCGCCGTGAGGCGGAGCGACCGGTATCGCTTCTACATCATCCTGGTCGGGCTCGTCGTGCTGCAGTTCGCAGTCACGATCCGCCTGTGGGGCCGGCCAGTGGGCCCCGACTTCCTGCTGCTGGCGCTGTTGATGTACTCGATCCGCGCGCAGCCCGGCCGCGGCGCCGGCGCGGGGTTCCTGGTCGGGCTGCTGCGGGACGCCCTGACGCCGGCGTCGTTCGGCGCGGGCGCCCTCGCGCACACGCTCGTCGGGTATCTCTCCGCCTGGGGGAAGGCGGTGTTCTTCGCCGAAAACGTGTGGGTCAACGGCTACCTGTTCTTCGCGGGCACGTGGCTCCGCAACCTCGTCGTGGCGGTCGCCTCGGGGAAGCTCAAGGGGACGATGCTCGGGTGGGAGCTGCTGGTGTGGTCGCCGCTCCAAAGCGCCGCCACGGCGGTGGCGGGCGTGCTCGTGCTGTGGCTGTTCGGGCGCCATCTCGCCATCCGGCTGGGTGAGGCGTGAGCTCGTTCCATCCCCACCTGCTCGACCGGCGGCTGCGCGTCGCGCGCGCCGTCGTGTGGCTGGTCATCGGCGTGTTCGTGGTCGTCTTCTTCCGCACCCAGATTCTCGAGCACGGCAAGTACCGGCTCCAATCCGAGCTGAACCGCCTGCGGCCGATCCCGCTGCCCGCCCCGCGCGGCCTCATCATGGACCGCAACGGCAAGGTGCTCGCCGAGAACGTGCCCGGCTACACGGTGTCCCTGTTACCGGGCGACGAGGACTCGCTGCGCGCCACGCTGCGCCGCCTCGCGCCGCTCGTCAAGCTCGACAGCGCCGAGCTCGGGCGGGTGCTGCTGCGCCACAGCCGGGCCCCCTATCTCCCGGTGATGGTGCTCACGAACGCCAAGTTCGAGCTGGTGTCGGCGCTGCAAGAGCGGCGGGTCATCTTCCCCGGCCTGCTGATTCAGCCCGAGCCCAAACGCCATTACCCGGACTCGAGCCTCGTGGCGCACCTCGTCGGGTACGTGGGGGAAGTCACGGAGGCCGAGCGGGGGCAGCGGCGGTTCACCGGGGTCCGGCTGGGGGGCGTGGTGGGGAAGGACGGCCTCGAGCGCCAATACGACGACTCCTTGCGGGGCGCAGACGGCGTGCGGTTCGTGGAGGTCAGCGCCCTGGGTCGCGTCGTACGGGAGGCGGGCGCGGCGTCGACGCTGCTGCCGGTGGCGGGCCAGCCGCTCCGGACCACGATCGATCTCGACCTGCAGCGCTACGTGGCGCAGATCTTTCCGGCAGGCCAGCGCGGCGCCGTGCTCGCCCTCAACCCCAACACGGGCGAGATCCTCGCGCTCTACAGCTCGCCCGGCTTCGATCCCAACGCCTTCGTCGGCGGCATCGATCCCGGCGTCTGGCGCCGCCTCAACGAGAGCGAGAGCCACCCGCTCTTCGACCGCTCGATCCAGGCTCGCTATCCGCCGGGCTCGACCTGGAAGCTCGCCGTGGCGGCGATCGCCCTGAAGCGGGGCCTCGTCACCTTCCGTAGCCACATGCCGATCCCCTGCCGTGGCGGGCTGCAGTACGGCACCCGCTTCTTCCGCTGCTGGTCGGCGCAGGGGCACGGCGACCTGGCCCTCGCCGACGCGATCGCCCAGAGCTGCGACGTCTTTTTCTACCAGCTCGGCCTCAAGATCGGCCTCAGCTCGTTGCTCGAGGAGGCCAACCGGATCGGGTTCCACAGCCGCACGGGCGTCGACCTGCCCGGAGAAATCACACCCGAGTTCCCGGCGGGGACCGAGTACTACGACCGCGCCTACGGCCCCCGACGCTGGACGTCGGCAGTGACGCTGAACCTCGCGATCGGACAGGGCGAGAACGCGCAGACCCTCGTCAACATGGTGCGCTTCTACCAGATGCTCGCGAGCGACGGCCGGGCGCGGGCACCGTTCCTGGTGCACCCCGCAGGCAACACCGACGTGACGCTCGGGCTCAGCCCCGATCAGCTCGCCGGCCTCCGCCAGGCGATGATCAGCGTGGTCGAGCGCGGTACTGCGCGCGGCGCCGGCCGGTTCGGCGGCACCATCACGATCGCGGGAAAGACGGGCACCGCTCAGAACCCGCACGGGCCGGCGCACGGCTGGTTCATCGCCTTCGCGCCCGCCGACAAGCCCGAAATCGTCGCGGGCGCCATCATCGAGTTCGCCCGCGAAGGGCCGTTCGTCGCACCGCTCGTCACCCGCGTGATCGGGCACTACCTCGGCGTGGACACGACCATCGCGTCGCACATGCGCATCGTGCTCCCGACCGACACGGCGCCCCGGCCGATGCCCATCCTCCCGGGACTGCCGACCGAGGACACGACCGTCACCGATACGGTGCACGCCGACACCACCCGCACGGATACGACCGGTGCGACCCCGACTCCGCGAAATCGATAGACCGCTCGCCGGCGTGGTCGTGGTGCTCGCCGCCTATGGGCTGGCCGCGCTGTACTCGGCCGGGCAGACCGACGTGCCCACGTTCGTCGCCACGATCTGGCACAAACAGCTGATCTGGCTCGCCGTCGGCGCCGTCGCGGCGTTCCTCATGTTCGGCCTGTCGCCCCGGCTGCTCGAGTGGGCCACACCGTACGCCTACGCGATCGCCGTGCTGGTCCTGTTGCTCACGCTCGCGGTAGGGACGGGAGGCGGGACGGCCGCGAGCTCGAAGTCGTGGATCACGCTCGGCGGGCTGCGCTTGGGACAGCCGGCCGAGCTCGCCAAGCTGGCGGTGATCCTGATGCTGGCGCGCTGGCTTGCCGAGCGCCGGGAGCCGCCGGCCACGTTGCGCGACCTCGTGTACCCCAGCATCATCGTCGGTGTGCCGTTCGCCCTCGTCGTGCTGCAGCCGGATCTGGGGAGTGCGATCGTATTCATCGCGATTCTGTTCGGCATGCTCTTTTGGGCGGGCACCAAAGCGTCGCTGTTGCTGCTGTTCGGCTCGCCCGCCATCGGCCTCGTACTGGCGTTTTCCACGGCGGCCTGGGGCGCCTGGATCATTCTGCTGTTCGGGCTGCTGTTGTGGTGGCGGCCGTACGTGTGGGAAGGCCTGTCGGTCATGCTGGCCAACATCGTGATGGGGGTCATCGCTGTGCCGTTCTGGCGACGGCTCGCGCCCTACCAGCAGAACCGACTGCTCGCGTTTCTGAACCCCGAAGTCGACCCGCGCGCCACCGGATGGCACGTGATTCAGTCGAAGATCGCCATCGGGTCCGGCGGCTTCCTTGGCAAGGGGTTCACCCAGGGGCCCCAGAAGCGCCTCGCGTTCCTCCCCGCCCAGCACACCGACTTCATCTTTCCTGTGGTGGGCGAGGAGCTCGGGTTCCTGGGGGTGGTCATCGCGCTGGCGCTGTTCGTCGTTCTGACCCTCATCCTGCTGCGGATCGCCCGGCGCGCCACCGACGCGTTTTCCAGCCTGTGCGTGTTCGGGATCGCCAGCCTGCTGTTCACCCACATCGTCGAAAACGTGGGGATGACCATCAACCTGCTCCCCATCACCGGCATCCCGCTGCCGTTCTTCTCGTACGGGGGCTCGTTCCTGCTCGCCTGCTCGCTCGCGGTCGGGGTGGCGCTGCGGGTGGCCTGGGACTCCCGCCAGTCCGGCTACGCTGAATTGTGACAACGAGTTACAGGATCAGGACTGGCGCGCGCCCTGGCCCGATCCCAGATTTGTCGCCTTCTGAGCCCCCCTATGGCGCGAATGGCCTGGTTCAAAAAAGAGCGCAAGCCGCGCACGTCGGAACGGGTCAAGCTGGAGATTCCGGCTGACGCCTGGGAGAAATGCGACGAGTGCGGTCACATCGACATCAAAGACCGGTTCATTCGCGCGCTCAATGTGTGCCCCAACTGCGGGCATCACCGCCGCATCAGCGCCCAGGAATACATCGACCTCCTCGTCGACGAGGGCTCGTGGCACGAGCTGGACCCGGGCCTCAAGTCCACGGATCCCCTCAAGTTCGAGAGCTACAAGGAGCGCCTCCAGGTCGCCGCGAAGAAGGCCGGCCCGCTCGAGGCGGTTCGGTCGGGCTACGCGCGGCTCGACGGCATGCCGATCGACCTCGCCGTCATGGACTTCAACTTCATGGGCGGCTCGATGGGGTCGGTGGTGGGCGAGAAGATCGCCCGGCTGACCCGACGCTCCACCGAGAAGCGCCTCCCCTTGATCATCGTCTCGGCGTCGGGGGGCGCCCGGATGCAGGAGGGTGTCCTCTCCCTGATGCAGATGGCCAAGACGTCCGTCGAAATCGCCCGGCTCCGCTCCGCCCGTATCCCCTTCGTCTCAATCCTCACCAATCCGACCACCGGCGGCGTGTCCGCGTCGTACGCCATGCAGGGGGACGTCATCCTGGCCGAGCCGGGCGCGGTGATCGGGTTCGCGGGTCCGCGCGTGATCAAGCAGACCATCGGGCAAGATCTGCCGCCGGGGTTCCAGACCGCTGAGTTCCTGCTCGAGCACGGGATGATGGACGCGGTCGTTCCGCGCAGTGAGTTACGCGACACCACAGCCCAGCTGCTCCGGCACATGGGTGGCCGGCGCCCGGCGGAGGCGGCTGACTGAGCCGGTTGTCCTTCGAGGACGCCTGCCGCTTTCTCTTCGCGAGACAAGGGAGCCGCATCAAGTGGAGCCTCGGGCCGACCGAGGGGCTCCTGGACGTGCTGGGGCATCCCGAGCGGCACTTTCCATCGGTCCATGTCGCCGGCACCAACGGCAAGGGCTCGACCTGCACCTTCGCCGCGGCGGAGCTACACGCGCGGGGCTTCCGCGTGGGCCTCTACACGTCGCCCCATCTGGTCTCGGTGCGGGAGCGCGTCATGGTGGACGGCGTCCCGATCAGCGAGGAGGCGTTCGCCGAGTGGGCGAGCGTCCTCCGGCCCCACATCGAGCGGTTGGACGCCAGCTTCTTCGAGGCGACGACCGCGATCGCCTTCGCCGACATCGCAGCGCGGGGGGTGGACATCGCGGTGATCGAGGTGGGCCTGGGCGGGCGGCTCGACAGCACCAATGTCATCACCCCGCTCGTCACCGTAGTCACGAAGATCGCCCGCGAGCACACCGACTATCTGGGCACCGATCTCGCGTCCATCGCGGGGGAGAAGGCCGGCATCGCGAAGCCCAACATCCCGTTCGTCACGGGCGAGCGCGATCCGGACGTCCGCCGCGTGCTGGTGGCCGAGGCGGAGCGGCGCGGGGCGAGTCCCGTCATCCGGGTCGACACCGACCGCCCCCCCCCTCCCACGCGCCCGCTCGGCTTGCTGGGCCGGCACCAGCACGCCAACGCCTGGGTGGCGCTCGCGGCGCTGAATGCGCTCCCGGCTCCCTTCGGACCGGTGGGCGAGGAGTGGCCGGAGAGCTTCAGCCAGGCCTACCTCCCCGGGCGGTTCGACGTGCGCGGCAAGTGGATCTTCGACGTGGCGCACAACCCCGACGGCGCAACCGTGCTGAAGCACACGCTCCAAGACGTCGGCCCGCCCGCGCCGATTCACGTCCTGCTCGGCGTGCTCGGGGACAAGGACTACCTGGGCATGATCCGGGAGCTCGCGGTGGTGGCGGACGGGTTCGTGTTCACCGTGCCCCCGACGGCACCCAAGCAGCGGCGCTGGAATCTGCGCCGCCTCGAGGAGGAGCTCGCTATCGTCATCAAACTGGAAGGCCTCGAGCGGCCGATCCGTTTCGGCTTCGAGCCCGATTTCGACCGCGCGCTCGAGCTAGTGCAACAGTTTGGCGCGGGGACGGTAATCGTCACCGGCTCGTTCCACACCGTCGGCGACGCGCTCGCCCGCTTGCCCGGGTTTGCGCCGGTCGCCTAAATTGTTGCGATGCAAGGACAAGCCCTCCCAGGCTTCCGCGACTTTTACCCTGAAGAACTCGCTTTTCGGAACTCGATCTTCGCCACCTGGCGTGAGGTGGCCCGCCGCTACGGCTTCCAGGAGTACGACGGCCCACCGCTCGAGCCGCTGGAGTTGTATACCGAGAAGAGTGGTGCGGAGATCGTGCAACAGCTGTACGCCTTCGAGGACAAGGGGGGCCGCAAGGTCGCGCTGCGCCCTGAGATGACCCCGACGCTCGCGCGCATGGTGGGAGCGCGCGCCCAGGCGTTGAAGAAGCCGCTCCGCTGGTTCTCGATTCCCCAACTGTTCCGCTACGAGCGCCAGCAGCGGGGCCGCCTGCGGGAGCACTTCCAGCTCAACATGGACATCGTCGGGGAGGCGGGCCCGCTCGCCGACGCCGAACTGATCGCCGCCGCGATCGACATCATGCGCGCCTTCGGGTTCGGGCCGGCGGATGTCCAGGCCCGGGTTTCGGACAGGCGGGTACTGAGGACCCTCCTGCTCGGCAGCGGCCTCACAGAGGCCCAGCTGCCGACGGCGTTCGAGGTGATCGACAAGAGCGAGCGGGTGCCGGGAGACGCGCTCGCTGAGATCCTGGGGAAAGTGGGAATCGGGACGCGTGAAGCGGCTAGTGTGTTCGAGGTAGCGAATCTCCGCAGCATGGACACCGTGAGCGCGGCTCTCGCGAAAGTGAAGGGCGGGGAAGCGGCGGGGGAGTCGCTGCGGACCGTGATCGAGGCGCTCGGCACCATGGGGCTCGGGGAGTTCGTCTCCGTGGATCTGACGATAGTCCGCGGCCTCGCCTACTACACGGGCATCGTGTTCGAGCTGTTCGACACCGGGAAAGCGCTGCGGGCGATCTGCGGGGGCGGCCGCTACGACAACCTGATCAAAGAGATCGCGGGCGTGGATCTCCCCTGCGTCGGCTTCGGTATGGGAGACGTCGTGCTCGGCGAGCTGCTCACGGAGCGGCAGCAACGATTCGAGGCGTCGGGGCAACTGGACGCCTTTTTGGTGGCGGTTGGCGGCGAGGACGTCGAGCCCGTGCTGCAGCTTGCGGCCGGACTGCGGGATCGTGGGGTCGCGGTGGAGTACGCGCTCCGGAACCAGCCGATCCGCAAACAGCTCGAGCTCGCGGCCGCGCGCGGGGCACCGCGCGCCGTGATCCTGGGACCAGACGAGCGCAAGGCGAAGGTGGCCGTCGTCCGGGACTTGCAGACGGGGAAGCAGCGCAAGGTGGCGTTGACGAAAGTCCGGAAGGGTGTCTTCAAGTAATGGCCCAAGCCCAGAAGATCACTCCCCGCGCCAAGGATTTCAGCGAGTGGTACAACGACGTCATCATGCAGGCCGAGCTGGCGGATTACTCGCCGGTGCGCGGCTGCATGGTGATCCGACCCCACGGTTATCGCATTTGGGAGCTGATGCAAGGCGCCCTGGACGACATGTTCAGGGCGACCGGCCACCAGAACGCCTATTTCCCGCTGTTCATCCCTCAGAGCTTTCTCGCGAAGGAGGCCGAGCACGTCGAGGGGTTCGCCAAGGAAGTCGCGCTCGTGACGCACACGCGCCTGCGCGCGACCGGGAAGGAAGGCGCGGCCGCGGTCGAAGTGGACCCCGAGTCGAAGCTCGAGGAGCCCCTGGTGGTGCGGCCCACCTCCGAGACGATCATCTACGCGATGTTCGCCAAGTGGATCCACAGCTACCGCGACTTGCCGCTGCTCATCAATCAGTGGTGCAACATTGTGCGCTGGGAGTTCCGCACCCGGCTGTTCCTGCGGACCACGGAGTTCTTGTGGCAGGAAGGGCACACGGCGCACGCCACCGAGGCCGAGGCGGAGGCGGAGGCGCGCCAGATGCTCGGCGTGTACCGCAAGTTCCAGGAAGACTGGATGGCCATGCCGGTGATCACCGGTCGGAAGACCGAGAGCGAGAAGTTCGCCGGTGCGCAGCGGACCTACGCCCTCGAGGCCCTGATGCAGGACCATAAGGCCCTGCAGGCGGGGACGTCTCACAACCTCGGCCAGAACTTTGCCAAGGCCTTCGGCGTCCAGTACCAAACAGCCAGCGGTGGCTTGGAGCACGTCTGGAGCACCTCCTGGGGCGTGTCGACGCGGATGATCGGCGGGCTCATCATGACCCACAGCGACGACAACGGCCTGGTGTGTCCGCCCAAACTGGCGCCCGTGCAGGTGGCAATCGTGCCGATCTGGAAGTCGGACGAGGAGCGGGCCCAGGTGTCAGGGGTCGGGGGTCAGGTGAAAGCGGAGCTCGAGAAGGCAGGCGTCCGTGTGGAGCTCGACCTCCGCGACAGCATGAAACCCGGGGCCAAGTATTTCGAGTGGGAAGCGAAGGGAGTGCCGCTGCGGCTGGAGATCGGGCCGCGCGACGTGGCGGCGGGGCAGGTGATGACAGCGCGGCGCACAGGTGGCAAGGCCCCGGCGCCGCTGGACGGGCTTGCGCGGACGGTGGCCGTCGTTCTCGACGAGCTCCAGGCGGGCCTATTCAAGACCGCACAGGAGCGCCGCGAAGCGCACTCGATCCGCGGCGTCACGAAGCAGCAGTTCATCGACTTTATGAAGCAACCCGGAGGCTTCGCCTACGCTGGGTTCTGCGGCTCCGCCGCCTGCGAGGCGGAGATCAAGCTAGCCACCGCCGCCACCGTGCGTCTCCTCCCCGATCCCGAGTTCCGCTCTCCGGAGACGCCGAAGACATGCATGTGGTGCGGCAAGCCCAGCGTCGCAGAGGCGGTGTGGGCGCAGGCGTACTAGGCTTCGACCCGGCGCTGCTCCGCGGGATCGCGGAGCGCGTCGGCACCCCAGCGTACGTGTACAGCGCCAACCTCATCCGGGCGCAGTACCACGCCCTGCACGACGCCTTGAAAGACGTGCCGCACCGTATCTGCTATTCGGTGAAGGCAAACGGCAATATCGGCGTCCTCAAGGTACTCAAGAGCCTGGGGGCGGGCGCGGACATCGTCTCGGTGGGCGAGCTGCGGCGCGCGCTGGCAGCGGGGTTCGATGCCGACTCGATCGTGTTCTCGGGCGTCGGCAAGACGGCGCCCGAGCTCGAGGAAGCGATCCGTGCGGGCGTCGGCTTTCTCAACGTGGAATCGCCGGCGGAACTCGACGCGCTGATCGCGGTGGCGCGAAGGGTCAAGAAGCTGGCGCGGATCGGCATCCGCGTGAACCCCGATGTCGCCACCGACACCCACCCGTACACCAAGACGGGCGAGAAGACGGCCAAGTTCGGCGTCCCGTACGACGAGGTCGTCGCCGTCGCGCAGCGCATCGCGGCGGAGCCGCTGTTCGCGCTGCGCGGTCTCGCGATGCACTTGGGCTCCCAGATCACGGACGTGGAGCCGTATCACCGCGGCACGGTGAAGCTGCTCGAGCTCGTAGCGGCGTTGCGCGCCTCCGGCATCGCGACGCTCGAGGCGCTGGACGTGGGCGGCGGCCTGGGAGTGCGCTATCACAACGAGAAGGCGCCGACGGCGCGGGCGTTTGCAGAGGCGGTGGCACCACCCATCAAGCAGGCAGGGCTCGCGCTGCTGTGCGAGCCGGGGCGCTACCTCGTGGCGAACGCGGGCGTGCTGCTCACCAAGGTGCTGTACCGCAAGCACGCGGGCGGCAAAGAGTTCGTGGTGGTGGACGCCGGGATGACGGACTTCGTGCGGCCCAGCCATTACAACGCGCACCATGATATCGTGCCGCTCTCGGACGGCGGCCGGCCGGAGGAGCTGGTGAACATCGTCGGGCCCATCTGCGAGTCGGGGGACTTCCTGGCGCTCGACCGCAAGTTGCCGACGGTGGAGCCCGGGGAGTACCTCGCGGTGCTCGGCACCGGCGCCTACGGCTTCGTGATGAGCTCGACGTACAACCAGCGACCGCGGCCGCCCGAGATCCTGGTCGAGGGCGACCGCTACTACGTGGCGCGCCAGCGCGAGACGCTCGACGATCTGCTGCGCGGTGAGGTGGTCGAGCCTACCACCTGGTACCGGGGCGGAGGAGGGAGCGGGGAGGCGGGGGGGGCGTGAACCGCATCCTGATCCTCGACTACGGCTCGCAGTTCACGCAGCTGATCGCGCGCCGCGTGCGGGAGGCCCACGTCTACTGCGAGATCCACCCGGCCGCCCGCGGCACCGACCTCACGTTCGTCCGGGAGTTCGACCCCAAGGGGATCGTCGTGTCGGGCGGGCCGAACTCGGTGTTCGATCCCGGCGCTCCCACGGCGGACCCGCAGCTCCTCTCCCTCGGCGTCCCGGTGCTGGGCATCTGCTACGGGATGCAGCTCGTGGCCCAGCTGGCGGGCGGGAAGGTGAGGCCGTCGCGCCAGCGGGAGTATGGTCGGGCCGAGGTCACGATCCGGGAGGCGACGGGACTGTTCGCCGGCTTCGAGCCGCACAGCTGCATCACCGTGTGGGCGAGTCACGGCGACAAGATCGACGCGCCGCCGCCCTGCTTCCGCGTGACCGCCACGAGCGCGAACGCCCCGGTCGCGGCGATGCAGCACGAGTCACAGCCCATCTACGGCGTGCTGTTCCACCCGGAGGTGGCCCACACTCCGCGCGGCGGCGAGATCCTCCATAACTTCCTGTTTGAAATCTGCGGCTGCACGCCCGATTGGACGCCGGGCCACTTCATCGACTACGAGGTGCGGCGCATCCGCGAGCTCGTGGGTCCGGCCCAGCAAGCGATCTGCGGACTTTCCGGCGGTGTGGATTCGGCCGTGGCGGCCGCGCTGGTGCACCGCGCGATCGGCGACCGCCTCACGTGCATCTTCGTGGACCACGGCTTGCTGCGGCTGAACGAGCGGGAGCAGGTCGAGCGGACGTTCCGGGCGCACCTCGGGCTCGACCTGCGCGTGGTCGATGCGGGAGCGCGCTTCCTCGGGGAGCTGCGCGGCGTCGAGGACCCCGAGGAGAAGCGGCGCCGTATCGGTCATACGTTCATCGATGTCTTCGAGGACGCCGCGCGGCACGTCCCGGGCGACGTCGGGTTCCTGGTGCAGGGGACGCTCTATCCCGACGTGATCGAATCCGCGTCGCCGCGCGGCGGGCCGTCGGTCACCATCAAGACGCACCACAACGTGGGCGGGCTGCGGCCCCACCTCCCCTGGAACCTCATCGAGCCGCTGCGCGAGCTGTTCAAGGACGAGGTGCGGCAGGTCGGGCGCGAGCTCGGGCTCCCCGAGGAGATCGTGGGCCGGCACCCGTTCCCGGGGCCCGGGCTCGCGATCCGCGTGCTCGGACCCGTGACGGAGGAGCGGCTCGACCTGCTGCGGCGCGTGGATGCGACGTACGTGGAGGAGATCCGCGCCGCGGGGCTGTACGACCAGATCTGGCAGGCGTTTGCCGTGCTATTGCCGATCAAGTCGGTGGGCGTAATGGGGGACGGGCGCACCTACGATCACGTCGTGGCGCTGCGGGCGGTCACGAGCCGCGACGGGATGACGGCGGACTGGTACGCTTTCCCTCCGGACGTGCTGGCCAAGATGAGCAGTCGGATCATCAATGAAGTACGAGGGGTGAATCGGGTGGTCTATGACGTAAGCTCCAAGCCGCCCGCCACGATCGAATGGGAATAGGCGTTGCCGGTTGCTAGGTAAGGCGTTGCTGCTAGATGTTCTTGTCTTCCAGTAGCTTCAAGAACTCCTGCGCGCTACTCAGCTTCGCGAGCGTCCCGGGCACATCCGGCTCCTTCGCGAACTGGGCGATCTTGCCGAGCACGGGGAGGTATTGGTTCGACACTTCGAGCGGAGGCGCGACGATCAGGAAGAAGTAGTGCACCGGCTTGCCGTCGATGGCGTTGAAGTCGAGCCCCTGTGGCTTGCGGCCGAACGCCACGCGCAACCGGTTCACGGCGAGGGCGCGGCAGTGCGGGATGGCGATGTTCTGGCCGATCCCCGTCGAGCCGAGCGTCTCGCGTCGCTTGAGCATCTTGACGAGGGTCTGCTCGGCTTTGTCGTCGAGCTTGAGCAGGTCGACGAGCTCCTTCAGCACCTCGTCTTTCGTGGTGCTCTGGAGGTCCAGGTTGATCGCGTCTTCCGCAAAAAACTCACGCAGGCGCACGGCGCTTGCTCCGGTCGTAGCGGCGGCCTAACGTAATGAGCCGTTGCCTCATATGCAACGCGTCATTACGTTGTCAGCCATGCACTTCCCGTACCCCGTGGAGCACGAGGTTCCGCTCTTCCTGGCCCCGATGTCCGGGGTCTCGGAATCGCCGTTCCGGCTGTTGTGCCGCCGGTTCGGGGCGGACGTGGTCGTGTCCGAGTTCATCTCGGCGGTGGGTGTGGCGCGCGGCCTTGAGCACCTCTTGGAAGACATGCGCTTCGAGGATGCAGAGCGCCCCATCGGGATCCAGCTCTATGGCGCGGACGCCACGGTGATGGCGCGCGCCGCCGCCATGGTGACCGAGGTGTGCGAGCCCGACTTCATCGACATCAACTTCGGGTGTCCCGTCAAGAAGGTCGTGAAGAACAACGGCGGGTCGGGATGCCTCAAGGATCTCGGCCTGGTGCAGGCGATCATTCGCGCGGTGCGCAACGCGACGCAGCTGCCGGTCACGGTCAAGATTCGCAGCGGCTGGGACGAGGCGCAGCGCGACCCGGTCGGAATCGCGCTGCGCTGTCGCGAGGCGGGCGCTCAGGCGCTCACCCTGCATGCCCGCACGCGCACGCAGATGTTCTCCGGGCAGGCCAATTGGGACGAGATCGCCCGCGTGGTCGAGGCGCTCGACGTTCCCGTCATCGGCAACGGCGACGTGAACACTCCGGAGGACATCCTCGCCATGCGCCGGCACACCGGCTGCGCGGGCGTGATGGTCGCGCGCGGCGCGTTCGGGAACCCGTGGCTCTTCGCGCAAGGGCGAGATCTGCTGGCCGGGCGCCCCCAGCGGGCGGCCCCGGCTCACGAGGAGCGCTTCGCGACCGCCCTCGAGCACGCGCGGCTCGCCCTGCGGCTGCAGGGCGACACGCGCAAGACGGCGCTCGAGTTCCGCAAGCACTTCGGCTGGTACACGAAGGGCGTGCCGGGCGCCGCGAGCTTGCGCGAGCAGCTCTTTCAGATCGAGTCGATGCATCAGGCCGAAGCGATCTTCTCCGCCTATCTGGCAGCGACGGCGGTAGAGCGGGCGGCGTGAAGCTGGACGACCTGGGGCAGCTGTTCGAGCGCCTCCCCTTCGCGACGATCGATCACCTCCGGCCCCTCACCCAGGGGCATCAGGAGGTGATTCTGTGTCAGGGAAAGACGGCGGAGCAGGTGGTCGGGATCGCCGAGCGGCTCGCGGCGGCGAGCGGCAGCTTTCTCGCCACCCGGTCGGAGCCGGCGCACCGTGCGGCGCTGGTCGCGCGATTTGCGCGCGCCGAGGTGAACGAGCTCGGCAGGACGGTCTACCTCGCGCCCGAGCCCGCGCCCGAGCCGACGGGGCGGGGAGTCATCCTCGTGGTGACGGCGGGGACGAGCGATCTCCCCGTCGCTGAAGAGGCCGCCGTGACCGCGCGCGCCTTCCGCAATCGGGTGGAGCGGCTGAACGACGTCGGCGTGGCCGGGATCCACCGCATCCTCACCCAGACGGATGCGCTGCGCCGTGCGGCGGTCATCATTGTGGTGGCGGGGATGGAAGGGGCGCTGCCCAGCGTCGTCGGCGGGCTGGTCCCCGTCCCCGTGATCGCAGTGCCGACGAGCGTCGGCTACGGCGCCTCGTTCGGCGGGGTGGCCGCGCTGCTCGGCATGCTGAACTCCTGCGCCTCGGGTGTCACCGTGGTCAACATCGACAACGGGTTCGGCGCCGCCGCCGCCGCCAGCCGCATCAACCACGCATGAAACGGGCCGGTGTGTGGGCCGGGCGCGGACTCGCCGTGCTCGGCCTCGCCGCCGTCGTCTGGTCCGTGTGGCAAGCGAACCTGTGGGCGCTGCTCGCCGCCGTGGGCGGCTTTCTCGCCGCCACTGGCCTGGCGTTCGCTCCACTGGTGCGCGTCTGGCTATCCGAGCGCCCCGCCACCCGCCCGTCGGACTTCGAGCACACGATCGACCTGCTGCGCCGGGCGCATGGCGCCCTGGTGGGATGGGTGGTAGGGCTCGAGGAGGGCGATGTGGAAGTGACGGTGCGGAACGACGTGAGTCGCGACACCCGGCGGCGGGGCGCGGCCATCGTGCAGCTGGCGTCGGTAGACGGGCGAGCGCACGTGGCGCGCGAACCCGAGGGCACCTACGTCGCGGTCGGCGATTTCCCATTCGGCGCCGGGGTGCTGCTCGCCCAGCCGGATGCCGCACCCCAGAATACCGCCGCGGCGGCGGAGGAGCTGCGCCGGCTGGTGGCGAGCCTGCGCCTCGCGCGGCTGCACGAGCCGGCCGAGCAGGCCGGGCAGCTCGTGGCCAAGCAGCTCGCGGCCATCGCCAGCGGTGCCAAGACGCTCGACGGGATCGCCAAGGCGGGCGTCGAGCTGGCGCAGCAGTTCTCGCAGCGCGGCGCCGCGATCGTGCTCCACGGTGTCGGCCCTGCGGCCGGCACGGCCCGCGTGGTCGCGGTCTCAACCGCCGGCGACGGTCGCCTCGCCGGCCTCGTGCTCCCTAGCGACGCGCCCGTGATGCGTGCCCTGCAGTCGGCCGTGCCGGTGGTGACGCGTGGCGCGGAGGACATCTTCGGCAGCGCGCTGCCAGACCGCCGTCGCCAGGACCGGGCGGGCACGGCGTACCCGGTGTTCGACGGCCATTTTGTGGTTGGGGCGCTGGTGCTGACGGGACCCCAGCTCCCGACCGGGTCGCCGGTGGCCGAGCAGATCCAGCGGCTCGTCGCGGAGCTCGGCTCGCGGCTGGCCGCGGCGCGCGCAGTGCACGAAGCGGAGCAGCGGGCGGTGAGCGATCCGCTCACCGGCCTCAGCAACGTGCGCGAGTTCGAGCGCCGGCTCGCCCTGCACGGCGGGCCCAACGTCCCGATCGCGACGCTGATCTACGCCGACCTGGATCATTTCAAAGCGCTGAACGACAGCCTCGGGCACGCCGCCGGCGACTCCGCGCTGCGGCACGTGGCGGCGATTCTGCAGGCGGCGATCCGCGACAAGGATCTGGTGGCGCGCATCGGCGGTGAGGAGTTCGCGGTGTGGATGCCGCACACGCCGCTCGAATCCGGCCTCGAAGTGGCCGAGCGCATCCGGCGCACCGTGGAGGCGACGGGGTGGCGCTGGGACGGTAAGCCGTACCCGCTCGCGCTGTCGTGCGGCGTGGCGGGCTACCCCGACAGCGTGCGCGACATCACCAACCTGCGCAGCGCGGCCGACGCCGCGCTGTACCGCGCCAAGCAGGCGGGACGCAATCGAGTTGAAAAAGCGGTCGCGGCCGGCTAGGTTGCGGTCGATGGAACTTTGGGGGCGACAGGCTTCGACGGGTTTGGCGAGGATATGGCTGCGTGCCCAGGTTGTCAGTCACCTGGTAAAACCACTGGCAAATTTCATAACTGCCAATTCAAACCTGGCACTGGCTGCGTAAGCTTCGGCTTCACGCACCTGCGTGAGTGGCAGCCCGCCTGAGGCGGCGCTCACGTATCGCAAAGTCGGGCTGGCGTGACCTGGGGCCCGAACGGGTCGCGTAAGAGTTGCCAAGGGCTCGTCGCTGCCGTGGCCGGCGAGGCGCCGTGGTAGTGAGACTCAAAAAGCGTCGCCTACGCACGTAGCGGCTGTATCGGAGTCATTCTCGGACCGGGGTTCGATTCCCCGCGCCTCCATAAAAACACGGGACACGGCCGGGGGAGAGGGAAGGGGGAAGGGGCCCCGCCTCTCCCCGTTGCGTTGCCGCCACACGCTCGCCCGTTCCACTACTACAAACATAGTTGACAACTCGCGGGGGGAGCTCCAATATCTACTATAACACTAGTAGGTAGGAGAGTGCGTGCATATCGCCTTCACTGACCGCGAGCTCGACGTGATGAGCGTGCTCTGGGACCTAGGCTCGGCCACCGTGGCGGGGGTCCGGGAGCGGCTCCCCGACGACCTCGCGTATACCACGGTGCTTACGGTGCTGCGAACGCTCGAGCAAAAGGGACACGTGGCGCACACCGGCGAGGGGCGGGCGCACCGCTACCGGCCTTTGGTCAAGCGCGCGGCCGCCGGTCGCAGCGCGCTGCGCCGCCTCGTAGACAAGGTATTCGACGGCTCGCCCGAGCTGCTCCTGACCCAGCTCGTGTCCGACAAGAATCTCAGTGACGAGGAGCTGCGCCGCCTGCGCAAGCTGCTGGCGGAGCGGCTCCGGGAGAGGCAGCCATGATCGCCGCGTGGATGCTGTATTGCGTCGGTATCGGTTTGGCTCTCACGGTCGCCGCTTATGCGGCGGAACGCGCGCTCTACCTCGCCGGCCGGCCGACCCGTTGGGCGTGGAGCGTTGCGTTGCTCGGCACGCTCCTTCTGCCGCTCGCCGCGACCGTACGACCGCAGGCCTTCAGGGCCATCCCGGTACCCGTCGCCGAGCCCACGCGCGCGCCGCCGACGGCCGCCGTTGCGGCAGTGCCCCAAGGAACGGTTCCCTCGACCGCGGTTTCTCGACGCGCACTCAGCTTGAGCGACTTTGACGGCGTCCTGCTCTGGGGATGGGGATTAGCGTCCGTCACCGCCCTGCTCGTCCTCGCGGCAGCGGCCGCCCGCTTGGTCGCGCTGCGACGCCGTTGGCGGACCGCGCTCGTGGATGGACGCTCCGTGCTCCTCGCGGACGACGTCGGCCCCGCGGTCGCGGGGCTCTGGCCGCCTCGGGTGGTCATCCCCGTCTGGGCGCTGAACCTCACAGACACACAACGGCGGCTCATACTGGCGCACGAGGACGAGCACGTGCGGGCGCGGGATCCCTGGCTGCTGGCCGCCGGGACTGCCGCGTTGGTGCTGGCTCCATGGAATCTCGCGCTCTGGTGGCTGTCGCAGCGGCTTCGGCTGGCGGTCGAGATGGACTGCGACGCCCGCGTCTTGAGTCGTGGCTACAGCACTCCCGACTATGGGGAACTGCTGCTGCACGTCGGACAGCGCCGAGCCCGCTTCCCTCTGACCGCAGCCGCGCTGGGCGAGACGCGGTCGTTCCTCGAGCGCCGAATTCGCCGGATGGCGGCACGGCTGCCCAAGTGGCGGTGGGCGCAGGTGGCGACGGCACTGGCCATCGCCACGGCGGCCGCGGTCGGCGCATGCGAAGCGCCACGTCCGACGAGCCCTGAAAGCGCGAACGATCGCGATCCTGTCGCTACGCACGTGGGAGTCACTTGGCTTGAGCGCCAGGGCCGCAGGACGGTGCTGCCGCCCGACTCGGTGATGGTCAGGTGGATGCGCGCGGCCATCGCGAAGGAATACCCCGAGTATCTGTCGCACCGAGCCACGCCACCCGTCTACCTCTGGTTCCATGGCACGACCGGAGGCCGTGTAATCCGGTCAAGTCGTACGATGAGTGAGGGGGTCCGGGTCATCGGCTATCGCGAGGTGCGCGCCCAGTTACCAGAAGCTGGGCCGATGCGGCCAGGGATGTGGTTCGGGCAGGCCTACCCGCTCGGGCCGGGGCGCGACGACGTGCGCGCGATCTGGTTATACGATGGGGCCGCGGAGCAAGGAGCCCCTGAGGTGAGTCTCCCTCTCGACAGCGCGCGCGCCGTCGCCATCGCCCTGCAGAATCTGTGCGGTGCGCCAAGTATCCTCAGGGACACGACGTGCTTGGTCCGCAGTTACGAGCACACAGGTGGCCGCCACCTCGTGGTGCTCGACCGTCGGCCGCCCGCCGGGAACGACCGCGTTGCTGTCCGGTTGAGCGGCGCCGTCGGGAACGTGGATCTGGAGGCGAACGAAGTCAGACCGACCCGCCTCGGCCTGGACACGCTGCTCACGGAGTCGATGGTGGATGATCCGCCTGTGTTCCTGTCGGGACCACAGCTACAATACCCTAAATTGCTGCGCCAGGCGGGGATTCAAGGACGCGTGCTGGTGCGCGCCATCATCGACACGACCGGGCGCGCCGAGCCTGCCTCGGTGCAGGTGGTGGAGAGTACCCATCCCGGGTTCGATCAGGCGGCGAGGGACTTCGTCCTGCACGCGCGATTCAGCCGTGGACGACTGCATGGACGGGCCGTTCGCGTGCCGATCACCCTTCCCGTGAACTTTCGGATGGGAAGGTGACAGACGCGGAGCGCTCTGAGAAGAGAGAAAAAAAGAGAATAAAGAAGGCGGCGCGCCTGTCATCCTGAGCGCCGCAGGCGCGAAGGATCTGCTTAGCGCTCGTACACCACCACTTCCCACGCGAACGTCCGCACCTTGGACTGCAGCGCGAACCCGAGCGCCGTGAGCAGCCGGTCCATAACGACTGGCGAATGCACGAACGAACGGAATGGATTGCGAAAGAGCCTGCGGAATGCGTTTTCAGTACTGACCACTGCACGCACCGGGCACCAGTAGCGGGGATACGACAACCCATACAGCCGGCGGCAACGCTCGGCGGATAGCCGCACCAACGGCTCCATGTCGGGATAGCAGCAGACCACGCGGTCGAGCGTGACGATATCGGCGGCCGCCACCTCGGGAGCCAGCGTCACGAAGTCGCCGAGCCGGAACTGAATGCGCGCGCTCACGCCCCGCCGCTCCGCCTCCGCGCGCGCCGCCTGTTGATAGGCGCTGGACGCGTCGACGGCCGTGACTTCCCGGGCGCCGGCCTCGAGCAAGTCGTACTGAATCCCGCCGATGCCGCCGCCGATATCGAGGAGCGTGCTTCCCTCCACGCCGGCGCGTCGCAGCAGGTGGATCATTGCGCGCCCGGTCGGCTGCGGGCCATGAGCGCGATAATCCTTCAGCTCACGTGCGGCTCGCTTGCGGTCGAACTGGCTCTCGCAGGCACTCGCGCCACAGCAGGTCATGGCCTCAATTCTAACTCCAGCTACAGCTCTTCAGAGCGCCGCAGACGCGAAGGATCTGCTGTTGGGTTTTTGGGTACCTTCATTGCCATGCGGAACACGTTCTTGGCGCTCTGCTTGCTTGCGTCTCCCGCACCCGCGCAGTCTCCAATCGATTCCGTCCAGATCGTCACCCGCGACATCCCGAACTTCTGGCGCGCCTACGACCAGGCCGCCGGCAAAGACTCGGCCGAGCGCGTGCGCATCTTCGAGACGGTGTATTTGCAGCCCGGCTCGCCAGGGCTCCGCGACTGGATGCGCGTGCGACTCATGAATCGCGACACCGTCCGCGCGCGTCTGGTCGCGGCCGGGTGGCCCAAGGAGCGGCTCGACTCGCTTTCCCCCGATAGCGTGAGAAAAGTCACCGCGCCGTTCTACGAGCGATCCGCCGCCGAGGAGCTGCTGCGCGCGCTCGCGCAGTACCCGCGCTACTACGCCGCCGTGCGCCCCACGACGCTTGCGGTTGATACCAATTCGCGAGTGACGCAGGGGATTCGGCGTGGCCTGACCCGGCTCGCAGCGCTGTATCCCGAAGCCCGCTTTCCCAACGTCTACTTCCTCATCGGCACGCTCTCGACCGGCGGCACGACCGCGCAGAGCGGCATGCTGATAGGCACCGAGCAGAGTGCGAGCGACCCCGCTACGCCGCTCGACGAGCTGCCCGACTGGGCGCGGAAGAATTTCCCCACGCATACGTTCGAATCGCTCGTTGGCCTCGTCGTGCACGAGGCGGTGCACACCCAGCAGAAACCCGCCCTACCCGGCCAGCAGGACAATCTGCTGCGCCACGCGCTGGGCGAAGGCATCGCCGATTTCCTCGCCGAGCTCGCCGTGGGACCGTGGGCTGCCAATTCACCGCGCCAGAGCTACGGCCGCGCGCATGAGCACGACGTCTGGGTGGACTTCCAGGACGAAATGCAGGGAGGCGATTCGACGATCCGCACCTGGATGTACAACGGCATGGTGCCGCCCGACAAAAACCACGGCGCCATCGACATCGGCTATTGGGTGGGCTACCGGATCGCCGGTGCCTACTACGCGCGCGCTAAGGACAAGCGCGCTGCGGTGCGTGAGCTGCTCGAGCTGCGTGATGCGGAGGCGATTCTGCGCGCGAGCGGCTACGCGCCCTAACGGGCAAAGCGTGACGTTTCGCACCTTCGGCGGTACCAGCTGTCGCCGAGCGTACGCTCTAGCTCAACGCACCGAGCCCTTCAGGGCTCGCGTAGTGGCCGAGTCGGCGCTGCAGCGCACGGTTAGCCCAGCACCGGGACGATACTCTCTTTCCAGATTTGCCCGAATCAGTGCCCTGAGTTACGGTATCGGCCGTCCCGCGGGGCGGTATGTTACTCCAAGTTGATCGAATAGAAATGCGGATACATCGGCAAACACGGATATCCGCTCGTCGAGTGGCGTGCCAAAGCCGTGCCCGGCACTGCTGCTCGTCCATAGCAAAACTGGGCGACCCGAGCTCGAGGCACGCTGCAGCCGAGCCGCCATCTTGCGTGAGTTCATTGGGTCGACGCGACCGTCGTGCTCGCCAGTCCGCAGGTACACGGCGGGATAGCGCGTGCCATCGACAACGTGGTGGTACGGCGAATACGCGTACAGCGCCCGGAACTGCTGTGGGTCTTTGACAGTCCCGTACTCGGTCGTATTGAACGCTCCGTTGGGCGAGAGCTCCACCCGCAGCATGTCATAGATGCCGACATACGACGCCACAGCCCGGAACAACTCGGGATGCTGCGTCAGGGCGGCGCCCATCAACAAGCCGCCGTTCGATGCGCCTTCGATCGCGAGCCGGTCGGGGTTGGTGTAGTGGTTGTCGTTTAACCAGCGCGCGCAGGCGATAAAGTCGTCGAACACGTTCTGCTTGTTAGTGAGGTTGCCCGCGCGGTGCCAGTCTTCACCGTACTCACTGCCGCCGCGCAGATTGGCAATAGCGTACACGCCGCCCTGGCTGAGCCACACGCGCAACAGCGGCTGGAACCCAGGTGTAAAGCTGATCCCATAGCCGCCATACCCCCACAGCCGCGTCGGGTTTTGCCCGTCGCGCTTCGTGCCGTTTCGTTGAAGAATGGTCATCGGGACCTTCGTGCCATCGCGCGAGGTCACGAACACGCGGACAACCTCAACGTCGGCGAAATTTGCCGGCGAGGTCACGAACAGCGCGGTGCGGCGGACTGAGTTCGTAGTGGGATCGTAGCGGTACCAGGCGGGTGGCGTGGTGTAGCTCTGGGCCTCATACAGAACGGTGGCGCTTGAATCGCTCACGATCTCGCTGACCGCTGAGACCGGTGCGAGCGGCAGGGAGACTTGCCGGTGGGACTGGAGGTCGATCCTGCGGATCGCCGACGGACCGCCCGCTACCTCGAGCACATAGAGCTGCGGGCCGGCCACGAAGAT
>Ga0209375_1000224_pt1 | contig 53265 bp, 30 predicted proteins | sample GraSoiAngelo_131_FD_185888 | JGI IMG/M metagenome (GOLD analysis project Ga0209375, IMG submission 185888) | Grasslands soil microbial communities from the Angelo Coastal Reserve, California, USA - 14_0929_02_30cm (SPAdes) (version 2) | ecosystem: Environmental > Terrestrial > Soil > Grasslands ...
AGCGGCGCGACATCGTCGTCACCGCCTCGGCCGCGGGGACGATCCAACCGATCCTGACGGTGCAGGTGAAGTCGCAGGCGTCCGGCGCGATCACCGAGATGCGCGTGCAGACGGGCGACGACGTCCGCCCCGGCCAGCTGCTGGCCCTCATCGATCCGCGCCTCCCCAAGAGCGGACTCGATCAGGCGAAGGCGACGCTGGAAGTGGCGAAGGCGCAGTTCCAGAACGCGCAGACGCAGCTGGCGCGCATGGACACGCTCCTCAAGACGCAGGCCGTCACGCAAACCGACTACGACAACGCCCGGGTCTCGTTCACGCAGGCCGAAGCCGCCCTCGTGAATGCCCGGTCGAATCTCAGCGATGCCCAGATCGCCTACGACCAGACGCGCGTGACGGCGCCGGTGGCGGGCACGATCATCCAGAAGAACGTCGAGCTCGGCACCGTGATCTCGAGCCCGGCCCGCGACGTGGGCGGCGGCACCGTGCTGTTCCAGATGGCCAACCTCGACACGGTGCAGGTGCAGTCCATGGTGGATGAGACGGACATCGGCAAGGTGCAGCCGGGGCTGCCGGTGACGATCACTGTGGACGCGTTCCCCAATCGGCCGTTCCAGGGCACCGTCCTCAAGATCGAACCGCAGGCGACCCAGAACCAGAACGTGACGATGTTTCCCGTGCTGGTGAACATCTACAACCCTGAGCACCTGCTGAAGCCGGGCATGAACGCCGAAGTCGAGGTGCACGTCGGCCAGCGCCAGGGCGTGCTGGCGATCCCGAACTCCGCGCTGCGCACCCAGCGGGACGTCGCCTCGGCCGCCCAGGTGCTGGGCCTCGACCCCAACGACGTGCAGGCCCAGCTCGCCGCGGCCCCGGCGGCGCCGCCCGCCCGCTTCGGCGGCGACACCGCCCAGCGCGGCACCACGCTCGGCGCCGCGCCGTCTGCGGGGGGGGGCGACCCCGCCAAGCCGGCTGGTCGGGACAGCGCGAAGGCCGCCACGAACGTGATGACCACGCCCGACGGACGGCAGATCACGCTCCCGGCCGGCTATACGCCGGAGAAGATTCGTGAATTGTTCCGCAAGACGATGAGCGGCGGGCAACTCACGCCGGCGGAGCAGGCGGCCATGAACCAGGTGCGGTCCCAGTTCGGCGCCGGCCGCGGCGGTCAGGGCGGTCAAGGTGGCGGCTTCGGAACAGGACAGATGCGCCGCGGCGGCGCGTTCGCGTCGAGCTACATCGTCTTCGCGCTGCGCAACGGCAAGGCGACGCCGGTCAACATCCGCACCGGCCTGACCGATCTGGATTACATCGAGGTGACGAGCGGCCTGACCGAAAAGGACACCGTGCTGCTGCTGCCGAGCGCTTCGCTGGTCCAGGCGCAACAGGACATGCGCAACCGCTTCCAGAGCATGACCGGCGGCGGGCTGCCGGGCTTGCGCCAGCAGACCGGCGGCGCCGCGGGCGGCGGCGGCGGCACGACCAAGGCTCGCTGAGGCGGCCGATGCTCCTCGACGAGATCTTCAAGGTCGCGCTCCAGGCGATCCGGGCCAACAAGCTGCGCTCGCTGCTCACGGCGCTGGGCATCATCATCGGCGTCGGCGCGGTGATCACGATGCTGGCGCTGGGGTCTGGCGCGCAGAAAGCGGTGCAGGACCGCATCGCCGCCATGGGGCCCGACCTGCTGAGCATCTACCCGGGCCAGAATTTCCGAGGCGGCATCGCCATCATGGGGAACATCAACCTCACGATCGACGACGACACCGCGCTCGCCAACAGCGCGCGGTACCTGAAGGCGGTGATCCCCGAGCTGACCCGCAACCTCCAGGTGAAGCGCCTCAACCAGAACATCAACGTCAACATCGTGGGCACGATCCCCGAGTACGTGCCGGTGAAGAACTACACGATCACCGCCGGTCGCATGTTCACCAATGGTGAGAACGAATCCCGGCAGCGCTACGCCGTGCTCGGCTCGTCGATCCCGGACATGTTCGCGGCCAACCCGGCGGGGCTGGTCGGTACGACGATCCAGATCCGCGGCATCGAGTTCCAGGTCATCGGCGTGCTGAGCACCAAGGGATCGGCCGGCGGCTTCGGCAACCCCGACGAGCAGATCCTCATCCCGCTGCAGACGGCGCGCTACCGCGTGATCGGCACCGACCGCCTGCGCACCATCACCGCGCAGATCCAGAACATGCCGAGCATGAACCTGGCGCTGATCGAGATCGAGCGGGTGTTGCGCCGCCAGCACCACATCCGCCCCGGCAACGACAACGACTTCCAGATCCGCAACCCGTCCGATATCCTCGCGACCTTCGAGCAGACCACCCAGACATTCAAGCTGCTGCTCGCCGGCATCGCGGCCGTGAGCCTCGTCGTCGGCGGCATCGGCATCATGAACATCATGCTGGTCTCCGTCACGGAGCGGACCCGCGAGATCGGCGTGCGCAAAGCGCTCGGCGCGACGCCCAACAACATCCTCTTCCAGTTCCTGGTCGAGGCGCTCGTGCTCTGCCTCGTCGGCGGCATCCTGGGAATCGTGTTCGGCTCCCTCGGTGCGGTGCTGCTATCCAAGGTGGCGGGCTGGAACACGCTGATCTCTCCGCTGTCGGTGATTCTGTCGTTCTTCTTCAGCGCCCTCGTGGGGTTGTTCTTCGGGATCTGGCCGGCACGAAGGGCGGCGAGCCTGGATCCGATCGACGCGCTGAGATACGAATAAGTGCGGAACGCGGAGTGCGGAATGCGGAATTGAAGGGCAGGCTTCGAATCGCAGGTGACGAATCGTAACCCCGCCCTGACATTCCGCATTCCGCATTCGACATTCCGCACTTTATCTTAGTAACACATGCTCCCCGCCCTGCTCCTGCTGCTGCAGTCGGCCGGCGATCCGGGCCCCGTCTACGACGGCCGCGCGCACCGGCTCGATGTCCGCCTCCCGCGCATCGACACCGCGATCACGATCGACGGCCGCCTCGACGAGCCGGTGTGGCAGCAGGCCGCCGTGCTCACCGGCTTCTCCGAGTACCGGCCGGTGGACTCGCGCCCCGCCGCCGACTCGACGCAGGTGCTCGTCTGGTACGCGCCGGACGCGATCTACTTCGGCGTGCGCGCTTTCGAGGCGCACGGCACCGTGGTGCGCGCGACGCTCGCCGACCGCGACAACATCGACCGCGACGACCGCATCCACATCCTGCTCGATACGTTCCACGACCACCGCCGTGCCCTGCTCTTCGCCGTGAACCCGCTCGGCGTCCAACAGGATGGCGTGTGGAGCGACGGCGTGGACGCGGGCGCGGCGGGCGGCCCCAGCGCCGGCGGCCGCTTCGACGCGACCATCGACCTGAACCCCGATTTCGTGTACCAGTCGCGCGGCCGCGTCACCCCATGGGGCTTCGAGGTGGAGGTCCGCATTCCGTTCAAGAGCCTGCGCTACCAGAGCGCGGACCCGCAGGACTGGGGGCTGCAGATCGAGCGCATCACCCAGCACAATGGCTACGAGGACACGTGGACGCCGGCGGTGCGCGCCAGCGCCAGTTTCCTGATCCAGTCGGGCAAGATCGTGGGCCTCACCGGCCTGCACCGCGGCGTGGTGATGGACGTGACCCCCGAGTTCACCACGCGGGTGGAGGGCCGGCCGGCCACGCCGCAATACCTCTACACGGGCCGGCCGGAGCTGGGCGGCACGCTGCGCTGGGGCCTCACGCAAAACCTCAACCTCACCGGCACCGCCAACCCCGACTTCTCCCAGGTCGAGGCCGACGTCGGCCAGGTGACTGTGAACCAGCGGTTCGCGTTGTTTTTTCCCGAGAAGCGGCCGTTCTTCCTCGAGGGGCTCGAGCAGTTCGACACGCCGAACCGCCTCATCTACACGCGGCAGATCGTGCAGCCGGTGGCCGGGGCGAAGCTGACCGGCAAGGCCGGCGGGATGAACGTCGCCTATCTCGCCGCGGTCGATCAGACGGACGCCGTCACCGACGCCCACCCCGTGTTCAACCTGCTGCGACTGCGCCGGGACCTAGGCGCCAGCTCGACCCTCGGCGTTGCCTACACCGACCGCATCGACGGCGGCGCCTACAACCGCGTCCTCGGCAGCGACGTGCGCGTGCTGTGGCGCCAGCTGTGGTTCTCTTCCGTCCAATTGGTCGGCTCGTGGACCCTCGACGGCGGGGGGCCGCGGGCCGGCAAGTTGTGGGACGTGACCTTCGCGGACCGCACCGGCCGGTCCTACGGCAACCACTACAGCCTCCAGGGGGTGAGCCCCGACTTCCAGGCCGCGAGCGGCTTCGTCAACCGCACCGGCTACGTCACCGCCCGCGTCGCGAATCGTCTCACCTGGTACGGCCGCCCCGGCGCGCTGATCGAGCAGTCCTCCACGTACCTGTTTCTGAATCCGCTGTGGCGCTACGACGACTTCTGGAAGGGCCGCGGCACCATCGAGGGCGGCTTCCAGATCATCAGCGGCACTAATCTGCGCGGCGGCTGGACGATCAACGCCCAGATCCAGAACGTGATGCAGCGCTTCGACAGCGCCGGCTACGCGTCGTACCGCGTGGACCGTACGGTGGACACCATCCCGTTCACGACCCCGCACAGCCTTTACAACCTCTGGAGCGTGAACGCAGGCGCCGCGACGCCGAACCGCGCGCTCACGCTGGGTGTGAATTTCGGCTATGGCGCCGCGCCCATCTTCGCGGAAGGCAGCGAGGGTCATCAGTTCAACGCCGGGCTCACCGCCACGTGGCATCCCACCGCGTCGCTGCGCGTGGAGGCGCTGTGGACGCACCAGCGCATCACGCGGGCCAAGGGCGGCAGCCACTTTTCCACCGCGGATATCCCCCGGGTGAAACTCGAGTACCAGCTCACGCGCGCCATCTTCTTCCGCTACATCGGCCAGTACTTCGCCCAGAACCAGGCCGCGCTCGCCGACCCGCGCACCGGGCAGCCGATCCTCGTGAACAACGCGTCCGCGGGGCCGGCCAGCGTCAACGATTTCCGCAGCGACGTGCTGTTCTCCTGTAAGCCGACGCCCGGCACGGTGTTCTTCTTCGGCTACGGCGCGTCGCTGGACGAGCCCGACGCGTTCCGCTTCCGCAACCTGAAGCGTTCGAGCGACGGGTTTTTCCTGAAGGCCAGCTACGTCTACCGGCTCTAGGCGCTACCTATGACCGCCCCGGCCTCACTCGAAGACCAGCTCGCCGCCGAGCAGCTCGCCAAGCGCCGCCGCTACGTGCTCGCCAACACGCGGGCGCGCTGGGCCCTCGTCGGCTTCGCCGTAGTCTTGCTGGCCACGCTCCGGCTGGCGCTCATCGTGCCGCTCTCGTGGGGCTTCCTCGCAGTGTTTGCGGGAGCGTCCGCGGCTGTCAACTACGGCATGTACCGGCTGGTGCACGACACACCGTTCCGCACCTGGTACGTGTATCTCAACATCGTCGTCGGCAGCGCCATGATCTCCGCGGTGCTCTACGGCCTGGGGCCCGGCGGCCACCTGGTGTACGCGGCCTACCTCATCGCGCCGCTGCAGGCGGCGGTCTATCTGGGGCGGCGGGAGGTCTGGCAGGCACTCGGCATCAACGGCGCCGGGTTCGCAGTCGTGACGACGCTGCGCGTCTTGGACGGCCTGGGGACCTGGGACGTGTTCCTGCAGGAGACGCTGGTCCTCGTGTTCACGACCGCGGCGCTGGCGCCGCTGTTCGGCGGGATGGTCGAGCGCCTGCGCGCGGCGCGCGGCGCCCTCGCGCTCATCGAGCGGGGCGATCTCGCCGCCCGGGTGGACGATCCCGAGCTCGACGAGCTCGGCTACCTGGGGTTGAGTCTCGGCCGCACCACCGATGCGATCGCGGAGATCATTCGCATGGTGCAGACCCAGGCGCACGACCTCTCCGCCACCGCCGAGCAGCTCGCCGCATCCGCTCAGCAGCTGCAAGCGTCCTCGCAGGAAATCTCGGCGACCACCCAGCACCTCACGGAAGGCACCGAGCGCCAACGGCGGTTGATCGAGACGGGGCGCGAGGACACCGAGAGCGCGGCGGGGGTCGCGGCCAGCCTGCACGGTCGCGCCCAGGAGGCCCAGCAGCGCATCACCACCATCGCCCATCAGGCGCAGCGCCACGGGCAGGAGATCGCCCGCGCGAGCGATCTGTTGGGGACGCTGGTCGAGCACATGGACCACGTCTCGCAGGCGGCGTCCACGCTCGAGCAGGGCTCCCGGGAAGTGGGCAAGCTCGTGGACAGCATCACCCGCATCGCGAGTCAGACCGATCTCCTGGCCTTGAACGCCGCAATCGAGGCGGCGCGGGCGGGCCAGCACGGCCTGGGGTTCCGCGTCGTAGCCGACGAGGTGCGCAAGCTCGCCGAGCAGAGCGCGCGGGCCGCGGCGGAGGTGCGCGCGCGGGTGGCGCAGACGCAGGAGCAGATCCTCCGGGTGCTCACCGCCATGCAGGACGGCCGTGCGGCCGCGCAGGGCGTCGGCGCCGCATCCGCCGCGGTGCGCCAGGCGCTCGACGCGATCTTCGCGGACCTGAACAGCACCGTGCAGTTCGCCGTCGCGTTCGAGTCCGAGACGGAGGGTCAGACCAAGAAGATGCGGGAGGTCGTGCGCCGCATGGGGGAGATGGCGCAGATCGCGCAAACCGCCACCGAGGGCGCCCAGCAGACCTCGGCGGCGACCGAGCAGCAGATCGCCTCGCTGGGCGAGCTCACCACGACCTCACAGCACCTCTCGGTCGCAGCGGCGAAGCTGACGGAGACGATTCAAAGATTCAGGGTGAATGGCGTCGGACGGTCGGACGAGCCTGCCCCGAGCGCAGCGAGGGGGACGGTCTGACAGTTAAACGCTGACCGACCACAGTCGTCCACGCTCCGCCTAACGGTCCGACAGTCCGACGGTCCGACGCCCCACTGATTTCGTACCCGGTTTCCGTTGCTCGCCCGCATCACACGCCGGGCGGGAGCGACGTGCAGGCGAGCACGAGCGACACGTCCCGCGAAGTTGTAGCGTGCTCGCCACGTCTCGGCACGCGTCGTGCTGCGAAACGATCTGCCTCCTACGACCTTGGTCCATGGTCCCGCTCGACCTAGCTGTTGATCCGGATTTGACCGATGCCCTAGTCGCAGCGTCTCCAGCAATGCTGGAGGTGGTACGGCAGTTGTCGATCTACGCGATCGCGCAGACGCCCCTGGTGCTGGCGGGGGCCACGGGGACGGGGAAGACATTTTGCGCCCACTTGGCTCACGATTGGAGCCGGCGGCGTGGGGCGTTCCTGGCGGTCAGCGCCGGCGAGTTGAACTCCCCGCTCGCCGCCAGCGAGCTGTTCGGGCACGTCCGAGGCGCCTTCACCGGAGCCGCAGGAAGTCGCGGCGGCTACTTCGCGTCGGCGCGCGGGGGCACCCTGCTGCTCGATGACTTTCAGAACCTCAAGCTGTCCAGACAGAAGATGCTGCTTGGCGTGCTCGAGGACGGGTCGTATCGCCCCGTGGGCTCTGACCGCCCGGTGTCGCTCGACTGCCGAGTAGTGATCGGACTCGACGACGACCCTGACACCCTGGTCGAGGCGCGGCGGCTGCATCCGCACCTCCGGTACCGGTTCGGGTATGCCGTGGTGCGGTTGCCGCCCCTCAACGAGCGGCGCGAGGAGATTCCGGCGTTGGCTCAGCGGTTCCTGGAGGAGTGCGCGGCGCGCACGGGGGTGGCCGATGGACCACGGGTGATCGCGCGGGACGCGCTGGCAACGCTGATGATGGGGGACTACCCGGGGAACGTGCGGCAGCTGCGCGGGATGATCGAGGCAGGGTACTTGCTCGCCAAAGGCGATGCGGAGCTACAGACATCGCATCTTCCGGGGAGCGCGCGAAGCGGTCTGCACTACGACCGACGGGCGCCGCGCGATGAGAACCTGCGCGCGATGTCGGCGGCGCTGGCCGCGACGGGGGGGCGGATCGAGCCGGCCGCGCGGTTGATTGGGGCAGGGAGGACGACGGCGTTTAGGCTGGTGAAGTACTTGGGAGGTGTAGAGCGCACCCTCTAGGACTGGGCTCTAAGGTTGGAGGAGGCCCAGGCCGAACGCGGACCGACCCATCGCCAACGCCAACACATAGAGCGCCCGACTTCCTTAGCGAACCGTGAGCTTCCTCACTACCATCACGATATCCCGATAGTGATGGGCGGTAAACGCGTGAAACAGGAGGCCCTTGGCAACGACAACGCGACCAACTAATTGCAGGTACTGCTCCTCAGGCGCAGCCATGTTCAATTGGATCTCGGACACACCGGCTGTGGTGATATTGTTCTTGTCGCGAGCGGTATCCTGCTGGACGGTTACCGGGCTGGCTAGAATAAGAATCGGAAGCCGGAGTTTCTCGTCTCGCGCAGGGGTTTCCCCGTAGCCAGGTGCACCGAGGTGGTCCTCCACCTTAAGGCGACCGGTGAGTTCGACGATGGCCGGTGCGTATCGAAGTTCCGGGCCGCGCATTGCACGTTGGCACGATAGAGAGAACGTGCAGGCCCACCCGAGAGTGAGAATAGTCAGCATCGAAGCTCTCATGGCCACCACGACCAGGTTACCGTTCCAGGTGCATGCCCCTCTTGTCGATAAATTGCGCTAGCTAACAGGTTGATCTGGTCTCGACTAAGGGTGCTCAAGAGAGTCGATCCTGAAATGCCGGTCCAGCTCCTGACGTTCGCTTGGTATGTGGCAACGTCGGTTCGGCTCCATGCCGCGATGGCGTCGTTCAGTGTCAAAGCTTGGTAGGTTGAGGTCGTCAGATTGGCAACCTCGGCACGCCAGCCTGAACCGAAATCGGCGAAGATCGCAAAACGGCGCCCATCAGGTTCGTCGAGTTCCCCGATCGCTGCGTTCTCCCACGCAAACTCTCCATTTGCTGTCAGGTTACCGGGATTGTTCGCCCGCCATGCGGGATCGCCCCCGGACCGAATCTCCTCAGTGCCGTCGTCATACAAGATATGCACGCTGAGGCCATCATCAGAGTAGGCGTAGAAAGCCCGTGGTCCCTGAGCTTGCGCGAAGCGAAGCCGATCCGCCCGTGCCTCATCCAACCCAGCCCACGGGCTGAGCGTGCCATCGCGAAGGCCTGGTCCCGAGAAATCCCAGTCACCAGCGTCATCACCGAGAGGGGCTCCGTCAAGGTAGACCGCCGGGCCGCTGTACCAGGATCGCCACGGCCTCATTGGGATCGGGTCGACGCCGTACGTCATTCCACTCGCGTCCCTCCCCTCCAGCGGACCCCCGTCGCCGTATGCGTAGAGGTTTCCCCCCCCTCCATACCCAATCGGATCCGCCTGGATGAACCGCCGGACGCCAGGGTCGTAGTACCGCGCCCGGAAGAAATAGAATCCGGTTTCGCTGTCATACTCCCGCCCCGTCCACTGATACCGCAGCTTCAACGTGAGCGTGCGGCTGGAGTCATTAGACACGACCGCCCCGTACGGCCCGTAGCGCAGGCTCCGCAGCCATGTGCCGTCGCGCTTGATCAGCCCGCGCACGCTGTGCAGACGGTCCTGCACCACGTAGTACACCGTCTTGCCCACCCCGGCCACGGTGTCTTGAATGGCCAGGAGATCATCGCTCGCCGGGCCATATTCGTAGCGGAGGCCGATGGTCCCGCCGGAATCCGTCTCGAACCCCACGTTCGCGCCGCGATACACGAAGCGGGTATAGGCCACGGTCCCGCCGGTGCTATTCGAGTACACGCGCTTGGCGATGCGGCGGCCGAGCACGTCGTAGCCGTAGCGCACGATGAGAGTGCCGTTGTAGCGCGCGCTGCGCAGACGATTCAAGGCGTCGTATTGGTACGTCCACGTGTTCGCGCCGCAGGTCCGCGATATGAGGTTGCCGGCGCGGTCATAGCTGAAGCTCGAGCAGCCGGCCGTCGCCGTGAGGCGGTCGGTGGTGAGGTCATACACCTCGGCCCCGGCCGTCGTCTTGATGTTCCCCGCCCGGTCGAAGGCAAACGTGTCCCGCGCCACCCAGTTCGTGTCGAGCTGCTTCTCCACCCACACGGTGAGGCGCTCCCAGCCGTCGTAGGTCACCGAATCGCGCAGCGTGTCCACCCTGGTGCCGGACCCCAGCTGCTCGTGCCAGGTCGGAATGAGAGGGAATCCCGGCGCGTCCGGCTCCACATCGTTCCGCTCCCAGGTCCCAGGCTCCCAGCTCGACGACGGCAGTGTGTTGGCTAGCGTGGTGAGCTCGCCCGTAAGGTTCCAGTCGGACCAGCGGCTGAGGCCGCCCGAGAGGAAGGGGAGTTACAGGTACCGCATCTTCGGGGGAACGCGCGGAGCGCTTGGCCTACGACCGCCGTGCGCCGCGGGGCGAGAACTTGCGCGCGATGGCGGCGCTAGCGGCGACGGGTGGGCGGTCGAGCCGGCAGCGCGGATGATCGGGGCGGAGAGGACCACAGGGTTCAGGTTGAAGCGAGCGCTCAAGAACAGTGGCGGTGGTCCCTGACCTTCGCACGGGAGAATGTGGGGGTATTCCCAAGCTCAGCATCCAGTCGTCTAGCTCGCGGCACCACGATGCCCACACAACACTCAGGCGCTCGTTTGATGCGTTCCGTTGAGATAGTGCGTGGATGATGAGCAGGGGACGTGTCGCTCAGAATTACACTAGACCCAGGAGCCCTCATCGATGCCTGTGGCGTGGAGAGCGCACCCATCTAGATGATCTCGTGAACCGGTCAATTGCTGTCTCGAAATCGCGGAGCGCCGCCGGTGCCCACAAGCAGCCCCCATAATCCACCACTCGCTTTACCCTGACAGGTAGAAAGAGAGTCACTATCGCAGTTGAGGCGTCTGTGACGCGTGCTGCGCAATAGCTGGAGTCATCCGCGATGCGGTCGGGAAGTCGGAGTAGTCCTCCTCTCCGAAATGCAAAGTCCAATTCATCGAAGGCGCCTTTCGGAAGCCCGCCGCTGGCGGTTCTCCCGGAATCATCTGGATTTAGGGATTCGAAGTGAATAGTCCCGAATCTGGAAACGACGAGACGATAAGCGGGGCAGGACCCAAAGCAGCCTGTACGTTCAAGTACTATGCTATCGAGACTTGGGACCTGCATCGAAGAAGGATCCCGCTGCTCCATCGCGGCAGCCACACAGCGCACAATGAGGCCAACCGCCAAAGGTCCGGCGACATCAAGTCGGCAACCAAACGTGAACAGTCTCGTAACAATCACTTGGCACACCCACGTGCTATCTGTGAGTACTATCAATGGACTACTATGGCTCTGAGAAGCTGATCAGGGAACAGGCCGAACCTGGTCGATTGGGAAGTGGATGCTTTTTGGCTCGACCGGACCTTCACGACTCGTTCCTGAAACTCGTACAATGTGAGAAGAGTCACGTACCGCACGCCCGCCCTCGAGATGGCTGCCGCGACTGTGCGCTTTGGTACGAGTATACGGCCAACCTTGAGGGTAGTGCTATCCTGAAACGCAATGCGATAATCATCCAACTCGTGCCTCGTCCGCTGAATCTCCAGCGCCTCGACGAAAAGTTGTGCTTCGTGCGCGAGAACGGCCGGAAGTGTAGCACCAGCCTCGAAAGAGGGGGAAGGTCTTGGGTATACAAAGACGGTGATCACCTCCGCTCCTGGCCCGGAATACCTGTATGCCGTTGCGTTCCCCACGAATGCGCTATCTGTAAGGACGTAATTCCCAACCTTGACAGGCAACCGGATGAGAGAATCCTGGGTCTGAGCTCCGAGAGCCCAGAACCTAAAAATAGGCCGGTCATCTTCCCCTGAGACGATGCTAAGCTCCAGCAGGAGAGGCCAGACCCCCCAGACGAGTGCAACCCATCGTTGGACGGCGTTCAACATTCGATTCGGGCCTCCCCGCGCGATCTCTTCATCCTTCGCGTTCCTTAGCCGGCACTTAAGCAATCGAGCTCTGTTTGGAACGTGAATCGGGCCTCCGGTTAGCCTCGCCAGGCTCTAGACCGGTCCGGCACACACATCCCCCCACAAGTTGGCCAACCCGGTTCCAGTGTCGTCCGCGTCGAAGTCGAGAGGGTTAGCTTCATGGTACTCCTCGTGGGCGAGCGTGTTCGCGAGCTCGCCAGTGTCGAACGCGTGCTTCCCGAGGGTCACTACGCCTGTGAGAGGGTCCCATGCTCCGTAAGCCCACTTTCCCGTTTGAGGGTCGCGGAGGTTCCGTTGGTACACCATTCTGAACCTGGTAAAATCGCGTGCGGCAGCGAAACCAAACGCACTGCATTCCGGCATCGGACTTGATTGGAGGTTGTCCATAGCTCCGGCGAGCTTGTCGCACTGGTTCCGACTGAACCCCTCCATCTTGCATGTCTGATACCGCTTGTCATCCTGTTGCTCCTGTCTTTGCTCAGCTCTGCTACGTAGCCTATTGTCTCTCTGCTCAGCGTCAAGGAACGCGGCCTCATCAGGGCCTAGGAACGCCCACGGATCGCCCCACATTGGACCAAAGTCAGGGTGCACATCGAACCGGCTACCTCCACCGAAGAGGTCGAAATCGGGGTCTACACCAACCCCGCTACAGTCCAGACTCCAGCAATTGTTGAACACAGGGCCTGTGCAGGAACCCGTGTCGCAGTTCATTGTCGTTCCGATAGGGTCTCTTCCCTCAAGCGGCCCCACGCCGTACGTGTATAAGTTCCCCCCACCCCCGTACCCGATCGGGTCCTCCTGGATGAACCGCCGCACGCCAGGGTCGTAATACCGCGCCCGGAAGAAATACAGCCCAGTCTCCGAGTCATACTCCCGCCCCGTCCACTGATACCGCAGCTTCAACGTGAGCGTGTGGTTGGAGTCATTTGACACGACCGCCCCGTAGGGCCCATAGCGCAGGCTCCGCATCCACGTGCCGTCGCGCTTGATCAGGCCGCGCACGCTGTGCAGCTTGTCTTGCACCACGTAGAAGTGGTTCCCGCTGGCGTCGCGAATGGCGAGCAGATCGTCGCTGGCCGGCCCATAGGTATACTGGAGGCCGATGGTCCCGCCGGAGTCCGTCTCGAACCCCACGTTGGCGCCGCGATACACGAAGCGGGTATAGGCCACGGTCCCGCCGGTGCTATTCGAGTACACGCGCTTGGCGATGCGGCGGCCGAGCACGTCGTACCCGTAGCGCACGATCAGGGTGCCGTTGTAGCGCGCACTGCGTAGACGATTCAGGGCGTCGTATTGGTAGGTCCACGTGTTCGCGCCACAGGTGCGCGCGGTGAGGTTGCCGGCGCGGTCGTAGCCGAAGCTCGAGCAGCCGGCCGTTGCCGTGAGGCGGTCGGTCGTGACGTCATACACCTCGGCCCCGGCTGTCGTTTTGATGTTCCCCGCCCGGTCGAAGGCAAACGTGTCCCGCGCCACCCAGTTCGTGTCGAGCTGCTTCTCCACCCACACGGTGAGGCGCTCCCAGCCGTCGTAGGTCACCGAATCGCGCAGCGTGTCCACCCTGGTGCCGGACCCCAGCTGCTCGTGCCAGGTCGGAATGAGAGGGAATCCCATCGCGTCCGGCTCTACATCGTTCCGCTCCCAGGTCCCGGGCTCCCAGCTCGACGACGGCAGGGTGTTCGCTAGTGTGCTCAGCTCGCCGGTGAGGTTCCAGTCGGACCAGCGGCTGAGCCCCAGCCCGGCGGCGCGAATGGACGGGCCACGGGGTCGGGACTGCCCGTCGAAGTCGTACGTGATCGTGTCGGCGAACGGCGTGATCAACGTGTCCGCGTACCCGCGGCTTGCTTCGTACCGCAGGGTCCAGGTGCCGACCGGGTCCGTCGTCGTGCTGCGGCGCTCGTAGGTATCGTAGGTGTAGGACGTGGCCCGGACCGTCGCGCCGGTGTAGCTCGTGTCGGCCTTGAGTCGCCCGCGCAGGTCGAAGCCCCAGCGCAGCTCGGCGTTCACCCCGCCGATCGAATCCACAGGACTGTCGTACCACGCGCGCGTTACTTGATCCAGCGGTCCGCCGAAGGCCCGCCGCAGCGTTCCCACGCCGGGGATCACCGACAGTGTATCGCGGTTGCGGCTGTCGTAGTTGGTCGTCAACGTGTCGCCGCGGCGGGTGATCGTCTTCTTCACGTTCCCCGTGATGTCGTACACGAAGCTGTCCCGCACCGCCATGGAATCGGTCCACGGGTGGCGGCTCACCACGCGGCCCAAGCGGTCGTAAAGATACAGCACGGCCTTACCGCGGTCGTTGAGGCGGAGAGAGTCCCGTCCTGCACGATCGAACCGGTAGCGCACCCGGACGACATGGATGCTGTCGGTGTCGAGGTTGCTCGGCCACCCTGCGGCGTTACACGGATTGTTGCAGGTGTCGGTACGGATCAGGCGAGCAGAGTCGGTCTGGCCAGCGACGTTGAAGAACGCCTGCGAGCGGCGCCACTGCCACCTGGGTGCTGTATCGGGCTGCTGCACGCGGATCTTGCGGTCGGAAACCGAGTCGCGGCCCAAGACATCTACCTGCGTCGTGTCGGTGAGCATGCCGCTCTCGTCGTGTGCGCTCACCGCGTTCTTCCATGTCGGGTGATAGCTGAACCGGCGCGACTTGGTGACCCCGGGCAATCGGGTCGAATCGAGGAGCCCGTCGCTGCGGTACCAGAACTTCGTCGTGTCGTTGTGCGGCGTGATGGAGTAGATGACCCGGCCCAGCGAGTCGTAGGTCACGCGGGAGGTGTCCCCGATCAGCCCGATCGTCTTGATCACACGGTGGCTGGCATCGTAGACCAGGCTGTCGAGCCGCAGGATGTCGTTCGCGGCGCGCGTGATGTAGCTCTTGACGGGCCGGCCCAACGCGTCGTACGCGTGGTAGACGCGGCTCGAGTCGGCCACCTTCCCCTCAGTCCATAGCACGAACCCCTCTGCTGTGTACTCGCTGCGACCCAGCGTGCCGAGCGCGTCCCACGTCTTGCGCGCCTCACCCCAGCGGTTGAGCAGCGACCGCGTCCAGTTGGCGCGCGGGTCCTTCATCTCCACGTACACGCTGTCGAGGCTGCGCAGTGCGCCGAAGCCCTGGCGCTCGTAAGCGGTGTAGGTGATCACCGGCCGCACGATAGCTCCGCCCGTGTCCACAGCGGGCAACGACACCTGCGCCGGCCGCCGCTTGAAGGTGCTGTCGTAGGTCACGATCGTCGTGTCGGCGATGACCCCAATGCGCTGGGTCAGGACCAGAGTGCCTGTCCCGGCATACGGCTGGTAGGTAAAGCGAGTCGTGAAGGGCCTGGTCGTTGAGGAGCTGATCGAGTCGTACGTGAGCTGGTTGGTCGAGCCGTCGATCGACACCTTCGACTGTCGAGTGCCGGGATCGGTCCAGGTTGCCAGCTTGCCGTTGCCGTCGTAGCCGAGGGTGATCCCCTTCCCCACCGGGTCCACGAACGCCGTCACCTGGTCGCTGGCGCCCGAGTAGGCGATCGAGTCTCGATTCCCGCTCGCGTCCGCCGACGCCTGGAGGCGTCCGTTGCTGTCGAAGACGAGCTTGGCGGGCGTGCCGCGGAAGTGCAGCTCCCACCCCGAGCCCACCTTGACCAGCGTGGAGAGGTCCCCCGGCGGCGCGACCCAGAGACTGTCGCCGTTCCCCCGGAACACCGCTGCCGTCCCGCCCGCGCCGACCAGCAGCCGGTCACTCCCCACCCCCACGAGCTGCAGCGCGCCGCTCGGCCACCACCCCGACCCATAGCGCGTCGTGCGCCGGTCCACCAGCACCACCTCGACCGAGTCCGTGGCGATGTGCGTCGTCGCGCCGGAGGTCACGCGTGCTTCCACCGTAAGCCACTTGCGGGTCGGGGTCGAAAAGCCGGGGGGGCCAGAAAAGTCCCCTTGCAGCACGAGACGGCACCGGCGCGCCGGTCCCGTCGCACAGGTCGGGCTCGACACAGCGAGGGAGTCGAGCTTCGTCCCCCCAGAGTCGTAGAGGATCACCTTGATCTGGTCCGGCGTCCCGGCCGGCCAGGTGAGCTCGAGATCGATCGGCACGAGGGCCCGCGGGTAGGACTGCCGAGTGGAGTACACCAACCCCGCGCTGTGGCCCGCGCCCATCGAGACGTAGGCGGGAATCCCGATGCCGGTTTCGACCTCTCCTCCGCTCACCGCCAACCCCGGTCCGAATGGCGCCCCGAACTGGCGGCCCAGCGCTTCGAGCGGCGCTCCCGTGAAGCCGATGACCGCCGCGCTGTCGTTGGGCAGAACCGCCCAGCGTGTGGCCGTGGCGCAGACACTGTCCAGAGAGCAGATCTTCACCGTCATCAGCCCGGAGTCGGCCAGGCCGAGCCAATGGGTCGAGTCTACCTCCCACTCCAGCAGCCCGCGATTGATCCTCGCCAACGTAGTCACGGTGTCCGTGGTGGACGCGCGTTTCCAACTCAGCACGACCGCGGTCGTGTCGATCCCGGCCCCGTGCGGCAGATAGGTCGCCCGGAGTAGCGGCTGGCGGTTGTGCACTACGGCCCGACTCCCGGACGTGAGCACCGGGGTGACGATGGCGATCGTTGGCTCCGTGCTGATCACGATGGTCCCGGGGTCGCTCGCATGCCCGGTGGCCGTCAACTGGAGGGTGCCCGGGCCGCTCACCGAATAGGTCACGGCCACCTTCTTCATCTGCTCGGCAGCCAACGTCGCCGAGCCCGGACTGACGGACACACAAGTCAGGCTCCCGGTGACTGAGCAGGAGAATGTGTAGAAGTCAGCGGCCGTACCGCTGTTCGTGACGACGAAGGTATCCACGTACTGTGCACCGGTGAGACGGCCCTCGTGCAGCCCGTCCGGCTCCACGTCCACGCTGTAGGTGCCGGTGCAGCCGGTTTGGCATTGTTGTGCGGCAGCGTGGTGAGGGCGAACGGCGACTCCGATGAAGAGCAAGGTCGTCAGTATTACAGCGGAGCGACAGGCGAGCACGCGGAGCCCCAGGAAGAGGGACGCGTGGTGCTGTCGCACGGTCTATGCCGTGTGGAGTAGGGCTGCAGTTGACACGAGACTACGGAGCGACGAGTCCCGCGAGCAGGCGGAGCCCAATGCTCACCGTACCATTTACGCATCGTGGTGGTACGGTTGGTACCGTCGTTGACGCTCAAGAATCAGCGGTCGACCCGCTGAACCGCGACTTGCTCTGCGGCACCCTTCGCAAGACCGGACGACTCCGTTGGTACCGTACCATTCGCGCCTCGGTGGTACGGTGAGTGGTACGGTCTGCTCCTAACGCGAACGCACCTCTGCCTCGCGACCCTCGGCGGCACATCTCCTGCCCACTTGATGAGCGTACTTCTCCACAGAGGGCATTCATCCGCGTGCCTTCCAGACTGGTCTCGGCGACAGCGAAACACAGTGAGCTCACCACACGCGGTGAGGCTCCCGACTCTCGAGTAGCGACCTCCGTCGTGCGGAAAGGCGTGCTCGCCTCGGTGGTCGCGACGTCGGGAGCGATGCTGGACGTGGTGGAGCGGGTGCGGCAGTACGCCCCCGCCCGTGCGCCCGTCGTCCTGATCGGGGCCACTGGCACCGGCAAGTCGCTGTTCGCGCGCGCGCTGCACGAGGAGGGCGGCCGCAGCGGCGCGTTCGTGCGGGTGACGGCGCGGGAGGTGGTGCCGGCGTTGGCGGCAAGCCAGTTCTTCGGGCACGAGGCGGGAGCATTCACAGGGGCGGTCGGCCGGCACGAGGGGTTTTTCACGCTCGCCCGGGGTGGGACGCTACTGCTCGACGACTTCCACCTAATGCACCGTGCGGTGCAGGCGCTGCTGTTGCGGGTGGTAGAGGAGGGCGTGTACCGGCCGGTGGGGGGAAAGCGGGACATTGCGGTCACCTGCCGGCTGGTGTTCGGCGTTGGGGAGGACCTGGATCAGCTGGTGGCCGAGCGGCGGCTGCTCGCAGACCTGCGGCACCGGATGGGCTATTGCGAGGTGCGGTTGCCGCCGCTCGCGGAGCGGCGGGAGGAGATTCCGGCGCTCGCCTACGGGTTGCTCGCCCAGTGCCGGGCCGAGGAGTCCGAGCTGGCGGACGTTCCCACGCGATTCGGGCCGGGGGTGCTCGGGGTACTGGAGCAGCTCTCCTATCCAGGGAACGTGCGGCAGTTGAAGCAGCTCATCAAGGTGGCGATGCTGCACGCCCGCGATGCGAAGGATATACGGCTAGAGCATCTGCCGGCGTGGGCGGGGGCGGTGCCGGTGTTCCGCCGCGGGGCGCGGCGCGAGGAAAACGTCAGCGTGATCGCTGAGGCGCTGGCGCGGAGTGAGGGGAACGTGGCGCGGGCGGCGCGGATGATCGGGACGAGCTGGAGGACGGTGGCGCGGGTGAAGGGAGAGGGGGGGAGCGCGCGTTGAGAGGAGAGGGGGGAGCGCGCGTTGAGAGCAGAAACTTCCATCCACACCCGCGCTTCCTATCGCGGGCCAGCGCAGGGCCCAACACCGTCCACACTTAAGTGGAATAAAGTCCTCAGTGCGCCGCTGAGAAAGTGCGACCTAGAGTATCGTAATGGGATTTGACAGCGGGGAGGTGAATGGCTGTAACTCGCAACGATATTCCGCGCAGGCCGCGAATTCTTCGCGAAGGTTGGGCAGACAGAGCGAAGCTCCATCGATGCGAAGATGCAACACGATTCGACGGCTCCCCCTGCCAGGGACAGAGCACCGGCGCCCCGTCGGCGAACGTGCTGTAGTCCGGGCGGCCCCGCCACGTCCAGTGCGGGATGACGGCGAACGGAGCCCACCAGTGCCGGGGGCCGTTCCACACCGTATCCCCATAGGCGATGCGGATCACGCTCAGGATCCTAAAGGAGAGAGCCCGGCCGTGACCGGGCTCCGTTGTTCAGAGCGACGTAACCCAGCGTCAAGATGTGTCGGACCGCGGGGCCCTCTCCGTCGAGGGGGCGGACTGATCGACATAGAAGGCGTATGCCTTGTCCACAAGCTCGTCCCACGATCTGTGAGCAAACTCGTCGACTAGGCCAACGGCCGTGCTTAATATCACGTGCGAGGGCGTGCGACGATTCTGGAAGATCTCGCGTGCTTCGCGGAGCTCTCCGTCGAGGCCGAGAAGATGTCTGAGATCTTCGGGGCTCTTGGAAACAGCGACAGCGCTTAGCTCTCCTAAGAAGCTCTGGATCGCGCGAGCAAATTCAACCCGAGACATCATTTGATCACGTCGAAGTGATTGAGATTACCAAGTTGGTCGAACCCTCGTTGCAGGATGCTTGTCACCTTTCCACCTTTGTCGACAATATAGGTGTAGATTGCGGAACTCACACGATCTCCGCCCTTTACGAACCTGTTGACCATCGCCCCACCACCCTCAAGCAGTTGGACGCCCCACTCCTCACCTCTGCCTGAGCTGAGGACGCCTTTGATGCCCCGGATCACCTCCGGTGCAGCATCGAGACCACGTAGCCCTGCACGGACCGCGGCCTTCGTACCTTGCACGGCTTCCCCGCCACCGGGAATCGCGTTTGCGCCGATTTCCACGGCCATGAGGCCAAAGGCTAGGCGGTTACCACGGGCTGCTTCTTTCGCGTGCTCATCGACGCTCGAGGCACCAAAGAGGAAAAACATGTTCGATACGAACTGCGCACCAACCGCCCCCCAGTAACCCTTTCCACCAATCTTTGCCCACACCAGATCATTGATGCAGGCGATGTCGTGCCAGGGACACAGCCCGAACGGATCTGCGAAGTTGACGGGATCCCCGCTGGCGAACCCATACAGGTTGAGCCCGCCCGCGAGCCCGATGGGATCTTCCTGCGTGAACCGCCCGGTCGCCGGATCCACGTAGCGGTTCCGGTGGAACTGCGTCCCCGTTCCATCCTCTCGCCCATGCGTCAGCGTGCCATACCACGAGGGGGCGATGGTATCGCTCGCCGCCAGGGCGACCGCGAACAGCTCCGGCTTCCACAGACGCCCCACGCAGCGCGACGGCTCCCCAGGCCACGGGCAGAGCACCGGCGCCCCATCGGCGAACGTGCTGTAGTCCGGCCGGCCCCGCCACGTCCAGTGCGGGATGACGGCGAACGGAGCCCACCAGTGCCGGGGGCCGTTCCACACCGTGTCCCCGTATGCGATGCGGATCACGCTGAGCGGCTGGTCGAGCGTGGCTCCGTAGGTGTAGGCGACCCGGCCGAGCAGCGGATTGCCATCGAAGAGCGTCAGGCCACTCAGCCAGGTCGCCACTGGCGGAGGGACACTGTCGTTCTCCAGGTCGTAGGCAGGTACGTTGCCACTCCAGCCCAGGCTGCCCGGGATCTGGATCTCGTAGAACTCTGATCACCGGCCCAGTCGGGTGCGTCGGCGTGTAGCCGCCGTCGGGGGTAACGGAGACGGTGTTCGTGACCCCGGTGTAGGTCGCCTGGACGGTGGCCGTCCCGATCCCGTCGCTCACTTGCCCGGAAACGACGTTCGAGCCTGCCTCCACGGTGATGGTGAAATCACCGGATTGAAGGTCCGAGCAGGAGGGATTGGAACCGGGTTGCGTGGACCCAATCGTGCCGCCGTTCCAGCGGGTCTGCACCACCAGGCGGCATGCAGACCCGCAGCCCGCCAGCTATCTAGGCGCCTCCGACGATGACGCGAGCGGAGTCGCTCTGCGGAGCGACTACGGGGTACTGGCGGAGCGATACCACGCTTCCCTGGGGATCGAACGCAAACTCCCACTTCACTAGTTCAGAGCCGCGATGCTCGCCGTCATAGAAGGCGATGAGGACGGTGCCCCGCCACCCGTTCGCAGGATCGCCGTTCAAGGCCGGCCCTGTTGCGCCCGTGATGGACGACAGATCTCCGACCAACTGCGACTTGGCCAGCCCTGTCAGGCCGTTCGGGTCATATAGCTTCGTGGAATTGCCAATGGGATTAACTGCCGATCCCAGTGCGAGCAGCCTTTTCCACACAGCGCGCCGACTCGGTAGAGGGACGGCGGGTAACGCGCGGATCCAGTCACCGAGGTTCGAGCACGTCCAGCCCGCGACGCGATAGGCGCTCTTGTCTATGACACCGGCCCGATAGAGCCGTCCGAGGCGTCCCTGCCTTGGCTCGAAGCGATACAGTCGCACTGAGGGTCCGAAGGGCGTGGGCTGCACACGGATCGTGACTTGCCCGCCTGGGGAAGCTACTGCGCCCGGAGGGAATGTCACCGAGCTATCGCGAGCCACCTCAGCAACAAGCGTGTCAAGCGCTGTCGGCGGTGGGCAGGAAGGCTGCTGATCCCGCCGGCCCACCACCGGTAAGGGACTGGCAGTGAATAGCCAGATGATTTTGGCGACCCCTGAGCTGTACATGATCATCTGCAAGGTCCTCCCGTTTCGCACGTCACCTTGCTTACAACCTTGTCCACCTGCGCCTGGGAAGAAGCCTTGTAGCCTTGCTCCCAGAGAATCCCGTGTGCGAATTCGTGGACTTGAATGTTACCCAGAGTGGGGTTTCCACCTTGTGCCCTAGCCATGGTCACCAGGTCTTGATTGCCTAGATCCTTCATGCTCACATACGCATCTATGTGCGCGATTGGAGTATCTGGACTCTTTGCAGGGTCGAATGCGCTCCCCTGAGCGTCGCGAGCCACAGTTGCCCCAAAAGCCTCACCGCCTTTGCTCGATTCGTAAACGCTGACGTTCGTTTGCTGCAGCACGAACTCCGGCTGACTTGACTTGCTCGCTTCTGCCACCAGACCGCGGAGGTACGGGCTTGACTGCACCATACGGTTCCAGCTAGCTGTAAAATGCGGATCGCCTTCAACTCTGAAGCACGGAGGGTGCGGACACAGCCCGAATGGATCGCTGAAACTTAGGGGATCTCCCCCCGCGAAGCCATAGAGGTTCATCCCCCCCGCGAGCCCGATCGGATCTTCCTGCGTGAACCGCCCGGTCGCCGGGTCCACGTAGCGGTTGCGGTGGTATTGCGTCCCGGTCCCGTCTTCCTTCCCATGCGTCAGCGTGCCGTACCACGACGGCGTGATCGTATCGCTCGCGGCTAGCATTACCGCGAACAACTCCGGCTTCCACAGGCGCCCAACGCAGCGCGACGGCTCCCCCTGCCAAGGACAGAGCACCGGCGCCCCGTCGGCGAACGTGCTGTAGTCCGGGCGGCCCCGCCACGTCCAGTGCGGGATGACGGCGAACGGAGCCCACCAGTGCCGGGGGCCGTTCCACACCGTGTCCCCATAGGCGATGCGGATCACGCTGAGCGGCTGGTCGAGCGTGGCTCCGTAGGTGTAGGCGAGCCGGCCGAGCAGCGGATTGCCATCGAAGAGCGTCAGGCCACTCAGCCAGGTCGCCACTGGCGGAGGGACACTGTCGTTCTCCAGGTCGTAGGCAGGTACGTTGCCACTCCAGGCCAGGCTGCCCGGCATCTGGATCTCGTAGAGCTCCTGGTCGCCGGCCCACACCGTGCGGCGGATCGTGCCCAGGTCGCACGCATGTGGGTTGCCCTGACCGATGCCCAGTTCAGAGCTGCATTCCCGCCGCGCCCGCACCAAGACACGGCGCCCCAGCGCGTCGTAGCGATACTGCTCGAACGTCATCTTGAACGGCCGGTCATCCGGCCCGCCCCCGACCCAGCGGTACTCGGCGACCTTGAGCCGACCGTCCGCCGCATACCACGAGGCGCGGTCTTCCCGGCTTGCCGATGACGACACCTGATAGGTGAAAACGGTGCTGCCAGCGGCGTCGTACCAGACCGTATCCGTACTCTGAGCATTGTCGGACCCCCGGAGTCGTCCGGTCGGTGGGCCGCCCGCGAGCGGAGCGAACCGGTAGTGGCCGCCCCCGTTCGAAATGCCCTTCATGCCCACGCTCGGGGTGACATTGGTGGTGATCGCGGTGTTGAAGGTATTGCCGAGCGCGTCGTCGCTCGAGACCTCCGTTGAGAAGATGCGGCCACCCTGCGAGCAGTTTGTGCTCCCCGGTGCAGACGAAGCAAGCTGGTGCATGTGACCGAGGCCGCCATAGGTGACGTTGGCGGTATCCTTCCAGCAGACTGCATCCAGTGCCGCTGAGACCCGTTCGGCGTCCGCGTACTGCATCGTGGTGCGGCGCAGTGTCGGGTCAGGGTTGCGGTTGGGGGACGAACTGTTGTTGACCACGGTGTCCGCTACCAGGCGGCCGTCCGCGTCATACCCGTAGTGCCCACTGACAAGGCCGGGGAGATCTAGGCGAATCGGATTGTTCCGGCTGTTATAGGTGTAAGTGAACGCGTCCCCGAGCGCGTCGGTCACCGTCTCCAGGGCGCCAGTGAGCGCGTTATACGTGTAGCGGGTGCTGTCGGCGACGTTTCCGCCAACCTTGGGCGCCAGCTGCGTCGGGTGCTTGAGGACCAGGAGCCGCCCGGAGAGGTCGTACCGGTAGGCGACGCCATAGACGTGCTTCGTCGTATCCTGACCTAGGAACGTGCGGACCTTCAGGGTATCGCTCTTGATGCGGCCGTCGTTGAAATAGGATCGCCTGATCCAGGCGTCATCATTGTCGGCGGTTAGCAAGTTACCCATGGAGTTATAGGTGAATCGCGCCGTCTCCCCCGAGATGACGAAGGTGTCCGGCGGCGTCTGCTGCATGCCGATCAATGAACAGACGTCGGGGCCCGTGTCCGTGGGATACCACGGATACGAGACGAGGCACCCACGGATCGGAACCGTCGCGATCCCCACCCCGGCGATGCGCGCATAGGACACGTTGGGGACAACGCGTTGCCGCAGGCGATTCAGTGCATCATAAACCATCGTGATGTGGTGGCCCCGCCGAGTGACGACCTCCACAGGATTTCCCGCCGGATCGTAGCGTGTCGTTTCCGCGATGTTGTCCGGGCTGATCTCGACGATCTTTCGTCCCGCGGCGTCGTACTGCCACCTCGTCGTGATCGTCCCGACAGCAGCCGAGTCCGGCTCCGACGAGCGCTGAAGGCTGTCGGGCTGGCCCTCCGCGTTGTAGAAGGTGCGCACGACGAGCTTCTGCGCCGCAGCACCAGAGACGGCCGGCCCGTACGACGCGCTGCGAATGATCAAACCGCGCTGATCGTAGTAGGTGGAGTCGTCGCGATAGACACTGCTCACCGGGGAGTGGGCGAGCGTGGGGCGCCCGATCCGGTCGGAGACATACGTGGTCTGGTAGCCCAGCGGCGAGCGGCTCAGGGCCAGATTCCCGCGGATGTCATAGGCCACCGAGTCCTTGTTCCCCAACGCATCGGTGATTGTCTTGAGGAGGCCGCCTGGGGTCGCGATCGGGTTCCCGGATGGGTAGTAGCCGAAGTTCACGCGGCTGGAGACCCCTCGTCCGTCCTGCTGCCAGAGGCGGTTGCCGTTCGAGGCGTCGTAACCGAACTGGGTGATCTCCCCGGTTGGCAGGGTGATCTCGGTCACGCGATCCCACGTCTGGTCCCACTGATACTGCGTCGTGGCGTGCTGCCCCGGCGCGTAGAGGCTCGTGTCAGTCGAGGCCGCGAGGTTGCCCCGCGCGTCGTAAGAGGCGCCGATGATGCGGCCGTTCGGGTACTGAATCCGTGTGGCCAGAGCCGGCCACCGAGAGTCGGTCCGATCGATCATCGTGATGTGCGAATAAGAATCTCGGACCTTAGTCACCTCACCAAATCGGTCTACCCAGAAGTGCATCACGTCGGCGCTGTCTGTCCTCGGACCGTCGAAGATTGCGTAGGCGCTCTCGGGTGCGACGAGCGTCGGGCTGCACGCCGCGAGTCCGCGGACGTCAGCCGTGCAGAAGTTCAGGATGATCGAGTCGGCGCCAGGAACGCCGAGACGGCTCGACGAGAGCCGGTAGGCAGCATCGTAGACGAACGACGTCAGCGTGCTGCGGCGGTCTCGGCGCCCGACGATACGGTTGCTGCCGCCGGTGAGGTACGCAAAGACGACCGGCGAAGCGGTCGGGTCCGTGATCTTGAGTGAGTCGCCGATCCAGGTGAGCGTCGTCACCCGGAACGTGCCAGGAGCGGAATCTGGGACGGAGACAGCTGCCAGTCGGGTCGGCGTGCCAGTGTAGGAGAACGTGAACTTGAGGGTCGTATCCCCCGGCGGCGTGATCCGGACGAGGAACCCCGCCGAATCGGTGAAGGTCGTGACGTAGCCGACGCGATTCGTCGTGCGACTGTGCTTGCCGGTTGAGGCGAAGGTGACCTTCACTCCTCCCGGTACGAGGCGGACCCACTCCCCGGTCGTCGTGTGGAGCAACGTGTCCGGGTCGGCCAGCGGCGGGCCTGCGTAGGCTGTATCCGCCCCGCGGGGCCCGATGCGCTCGTAGCGCCGAGCGCTGCCGTCGCCGCCCACCCACAGCACGCTCGTGTCGGCGAGGAAGAAAAGCTGCTCGTACCCGGCCAACCACCACCCCGCGCCGAATGCGCTGTTGGCGCGGTTCACGATCGGCACTTTACCCGAGAAGGTGGTGAGAACCGTATTGCTCTGCCCCGTGATGCGGCGGATCTCGAGCGTATAGGCATACACGCCGGTGCTGAGGCTCGCTGCGTCGAACCCCACAACGACCCGTCGCGTTTGTCCAGCGCTTCCCCAGGCGGTGCCCGCCCAGGTCTGCATGTAATTCACGCTGTTCACGGTGAGCGTCGCCTGCACGGTGGTGGGCAAGGGATCGCCTACCGGGAGCGTCACGTCCGCCGTGACCAGCGGGTACGGGTGCGCCGCTTGGCTACCGTACAGGAGCGTGGGGGCGCGGGTCTTGTTGAGGGTGCGAATCGCTGCCAGCCCATGCACGAGTCGCAGATCGCCGCACTCGAAAGCCGCGCTCGGCCCAGCCGCGATGGTGAGACACAGCGCTCGGTCCGTGACGGGCCCGGCCGGCGCCACCGTCAGATTCACCCAGCCGGAATCCTTCTTGGTGGCGTCGGAGGTCGCTACGGCGGTGAGCTTAACGGTCCCAGTCGCCCCGGCCGCCCCCACACTGTAGCTCACGTCGGCGGTCCCCGTCGCGCCCGTCCCCAGTGGGATCGACGCTGGCGTGACGGCACAGCCGGTCGCTGTCCCCGAACACGCGGGGGTCAACGTGTAGGTCGTGGTCGGCGAGAGGTAGTTCTGGATGGCGAACCGCTGGGTGGCGAGCGACTTCGCTGCGGGGACTGCCGTTCCGGCGTCCGGTGTGACCACCACCGGTATGGCCGTGACGCTGTACGAGCCCACGTCTGAGGAACGGCCACCCGCGCTCAACGTCAGCGTGCCATTCGTCCCACCGAGGTTGAAGGTCACGTTCACATTGCCACTCGCGCCGACCCCGAGCGTCATGCTAGCCGGACTGACCGATCCACAGGTCACACCGCCTGTCGCCGAACACTGCAGTCCATAGGTGTCTGAGACGTTGCCGGTATTGGTGACGGTGAACGAAACGGTGTTGGGACCGCTGTTCGCCGGGAGGGAGGTGGCCTGCGCATCGGGCGACACGGATACGGCGTCAATCTCATTGTACCTCGCCTCGACATACGCCGTACCGAGGTTATCCGACACCTGCGCCGACACGGTGTTGAGCCCAGGCTGGATCGTGACCGTGAAGTCCCCCGACTGGAAGTCAGAGCACAAGGGGTTGGAACCGGGCATCGTGTTGCCGATCGTCCCCCCGTTGAACCACACGGTTCCCCAGGAGTCGAAGAATCCACCGTTGCTACAGAACTCGACGTGAACTTGGACCTGGCTGCCAACAGGATACGTCCCGCTGGCGGGGGTGATGGAACCATTCGGCGGAGCCTGGGCGGCCGCGGGTAAGGCATTGCTCAGGAGCGCAAGGAAGAGGGGCAGCGAAAGGGCCGAGGGGAATGGCATGCGGGCGCTGACCACGGGCGGACTCCGGCAAGGAGGTTCGCCCCGGCAAAAGCATACGCCGTGCCTTGCTGCGCCCTCCCCGCGTCGAACGCGCGAAATGCGTTCCCCCGCAATGAAATCCGGCCCCGCGGCGCACCCGGAACCGACTCGGCAAAGAGCCGCCAACTATGACATTCGAGCCCTCCAAATGCATAGCACTATGCCTTCGGCCGAACTCGTGCGGGAAACGGGCGTCGGCAGCTATGCAATTCGGCCCTCCGAAATGCATAGTGCTATGACATTCGCCTCGTCGGACCCACGATTTCCCTTCATTAGTGCAGTGACCTTCCAAATGCGACCGGCTCGGCACGCTCGTTGCCTCCGATACAAGCGGTGCCAACCCGGGCTACCGCGATGGACACAGCGCTTATCCCCAAGCTCTCCCTCCCCGATTCCTTCGACTCGGGCTACCTGGAATTCAACGGCATCCTCCCCCTCGAGGTTGCCGAGGGGAAGCTCCGCGTCGCCGTCGCCGGCGAGCCCGCGATCGAGGTCCTCGACGACCTCGAGATGTCCTTCGGCGTCCCGCTGGTACTGCTTCCGGTAAGCAAAGAAGAGCTGCTGGACGGCGTCCGCCGCGCCTACGCGGCCGCCGAGTCGGTGGTCGAACTGGTGAAAGATCTCGACGGCGTGGTCGGGACAGGGATCGAGGGCAGCGACGCGCCGCTCGCCGACGCCCGCGACCTCGCCAACCAGCCGCCGGTCATCCGCTTCGTGAACCTCCTGATCAAGGAAGCGCACGAGGCCCGCGCGTCGGACATCCACCTAGAGTCCACCCGGGATGGATTGCACGCCCGCTTCCGGATCGACGGAGTGCTGACCGATGTGCCTAGCCCTCCCAAGGGGCTGCAGGCGGCTGTCGTCTCCCGCGTGAAGCTGCTCGCCGAGCTGGACATCGCCGAGCGGCGCCAGCCGCAGGACGGACGTATCCGCGTCCGGCTCGAAGAACGGGAACTGGACCTCCGGGTCTCGACGGTGCCGACGCTGTACGGGGAGTCGGTGGTGCTGCGGCTCTTGGACCGCGGCGGCCGGCCCGTCGCGCTCGAAGAGCTGGGGATGGCGCCCGAGACGGTGGACCGCTTCCGCCGCCTCGCCGAGCGGCCGCACGGGATCGTGCTGGCGACGGGGCCCACCGGCAGCGGTAAGACGACGACGCTGTACGCGGCCCTCGGCCTCCGCCCGCGAAGCGCTGAGAAGATCATCACGGTCGAGGACCCAGTCGAATACCACCTCGAGGGCGTCACACAGGTGCCGGTGAACCGCAAGGCCGGGATGACCTTCGCCACCGCGCTGCGCAGCCTGCTGCGCCAGGACCCCGACGTGCTGATGGTGGGCGAGATGCGAGACCCCGAAACGGCGGAGATCGCCGTGCAGGCGGCGATGACGGGGCACCTGGTGTTCTCGACCCTGCACACTAACGACGCGCTCAGCGCCGTGGGGCGACTCCTGGACCTGAAGGTCGAGGCGTACCTCGTCGCGGCAACGCTCGAGGGCGTGTTGGCCCAGCGTTTGGTGCGCCGCATCTGCCCCGACTGCCGCGAGCGTTACACCCCGGACCCGCAGGCCGTCGCCCTGCTTGCCAATAAGCCAGTCGGGAACGTCACGCTACAGCGCGGCCGCGGCTGCGAGTCCTGTCGCAATACGGGCTACAAAGGGCGCACGGGGATCTTCGAGGTGCTGGTCGTAACCGATGAATTCAAGCGCGAGTTCGGCGGCGCGCCGTCGTTGCCGCGGCTGCGTGATGTCGCGAAGGAGGCGGGCATGCGCACGCTGCGCGAGGACGGCTGGGCGAAAGTGCAGGCGGGGCTGACGACGGTCGAGGAGGTGCTGCGTGTCACGGAACACTAGCGGAACGCGGAACGCGGAAGTCGGAACGCGGAACGAACTGGGGAAGTTCTGTTCCGCGCTCCGCGTTCCGCGCTCCGCGTTGGGGTTCACCTTGATCGAGCTCCTCGTCGTGATCGTGGTGATCGGGATCCTCGCGGGGCTCGTGGGGCCGATGGTGTTCCGCAACGTCGGCGACGCGAAGATCTCGGCGGCCAAGGCGCAGCTCGAGCTGTTCGGGTTGGCCCTCGACCAGTACCGGCTCGACAACGACTACTACCCCTCGACCGCGCAGGGACTGGAGGCGCTGCGCACGGTGCCGCAGGGTGATCCCGCGGCCCACAACTGGCGCGGCCCCTACCTCAAGAAGCCAATCCCGCTCGATCCGTGGGGACATCCGTACGTGTATCGCTCGCCGAGTGAGAAAGACCCCAACGGCTACGACCTCTTGTCGTACGGGCGCGACGGTAAGCCGGGGGGCGACGGCGAGGACGCCGACATCATCCAATGAGTGCATTTCGGTATCAGGCCGCTCGGGACGACGGGGCGCTGGTGCGTGGGGTCATCGAGTCGACTTCGACCTCGGACGCCGCCGCCGTGCTCTCGGCTCGGGGGCTCTACCCGGTGTCGGTTGAAGAGTCCCCGACACCTGATACCTGGCACCTGTCGCCCCGAATTTCGGCGCAGCACCTGGCCACGGTGTTCCAGAGTCTTGCGTCGCTCGTCGAAGCCGGGGTGCCCCTCGAGAAGGCGCTGCGTGCAACGCAGCCGCTGGCGACGGGAAAGCTGGGCGAAGCGCTAGAGCGCGTCGGAGCGCGGGTGCGCGAAGGCGCATCCCTGGGCACCGCGCTGGCTCAGGAGCACGGCCTGTTCTCCGGTGTGACGGTGGGATTGGTCAGGGCGGGGGAGCGCGGAGTGGGGCTGGATCGAGCACTGCAGCAGGCGGCCCTTCAGCTCGAGCGCGAGGCGGAGACGGTGGCGAAGCTGCGCGCGGCGCTTGCGTACCCGATGCTGCTCGCCGTGGTGGGAACAATCTCGGCCGGCGTGATCATGCTGTTCGTGGTGCCCAGGTTTGTGGCCCTGCTCTCGGACCTGGGGCAGGCGTTGCCGGTTGCCACGCGCATTCTGATCGGCGTCTCGGCCACGGCGCGGCGGTTCGGGTTGGTGATCGGGGCTGGCGCGTGCATCGGCACTGTCGCCGGGACACGGCTCATCGCCGCGCGACGGGCCGTGTGGCACGGTTGGCTGCTGTCGCTGCCGGTCGTCGGCCCCATCCGCCACGCCCTCGCTACTGCCCGAGCCTGCCGAACGCTGTCCGCGCTGTTGGGCACGGGGACACCGGCGCTCGCGGCGCTACAGATCGCGCGTGACGCGGCAGGCGACGAAGCGGTCGGCGCGCGCCTCGACGCCGCGCGCAGCCCGGTCGCAGAGGGCGGGGCGCTGAGCAACGCTCTGGAGGCGACGGGGGCTATGACCCCGGGCGCTCTGCAGCTGGCGAGGATCGGCGAAGGCTCCGGGCGCCTCGCGCCGCTACTCGCCAAAGCTGCGGAGCTCGAAGAGCGCGAGGCGGAGCGGCGGCTCAAGACGCTGGTGACGTTCGTTGAGCCGGCGCTGATCCTCATGTTCGCGGCGCTCGTCGCCTTTGTCGCGGCGGCGCTGTTGCAAGCCGTGTATTCCCTGAGGCCAGGATGACGAAGGCAGCGATCGCGAACCCCGGGCGCAAGCCCGGGGAAAGCGAAACGCGGCGGCGTGGCGTCACGCTGCTGGAGCTTGTGGTGACGCTTGCTCTGCTCGCCTTGATCCTCGGCGTGAGCGGGCTGGCGCTGGCGAGCCTGCGGCCGACGTCTCGGGCAGAGGCCGAGGGTCGGCTCCGACAGGCGAGGGCGGATGCGATCCGAGGAGGCGCCGCGGTGCGCGCGGAGTCGGTGCTGTTCCTGCCGGATGGAAGAGCGGTCGGTGAGGGTGTGGATCCTTTGACCGGAACGCCGCGTGCGAGCCGATAACCGCGGCATCGCGCTCCTGGAGGTGCTCGCCGCGGTCGCGATCCTCGGCGTCGCGGGGATCGCCTTAGTCGAGCTAGTTGCGGGCGGGACGCGTGCGGTCGCGACGGCGCGCGCGCGCGAGCAAGAGCTTGGCGATGAGGACCGCCTGCTCGCGGCCTACACGTTGCTCAGGCGAGAGGACTTGGATCGGCGATTGGGAGATCGGGAGGTCGGGCCGTACGTGGTGAACGTGCAGCGGCCGGAGCGGACGCTGTACAGGATCGCGATTAGAAGGAAGGAGGCACCGCAGGTGGAGGAGTTGGTGACGGTGGTATATCGAGCCGAGGTGCGTCGTGCACCGTGAGCGCGGTTTCACCCTCATCGAGGTGATGCTCGCGTTAAGCCTCGGCGCCCTCGTCGTCCTTGCCGCCCACCGGATCTTCACCGGCGTCGTGGACGGCGTGGAGCGGATGGACGCGGCGCGCGCCGACTTGGACCGCGCCATGAACGCCCGCCGTTGGCTCACGGCAACGGTCGGCTCGCTCGCGGTCGGCGACCAGGATGGCCCCTTCGTCGGGAAGCCCGACCAGGTCGCCTTCGGGAGCTGGCAGCTGACGCTCGAGGGGTGGCTGACACGCCGGCGAGTCGCCCTCGGCGCCGCGAACGGCCGGTTCGTCGCTGTAGCTCCACAGGGCGATCCGCTGGTGCTCGCGGACAGCGTGCGTGACGTGCAGTTCGACTACCTGCTCGACCCCGGCGAGAATGCGACGTGGGTGCGGGAGTGGATCTCGCCGGTCTCGGCGCCGCTCGCGATTCGAGTGCGCGTAACAAGGGGATGCGGGAGGGGGGAGAGGGGATGCGTGGATACGCTCCTGTTGATCGTGGGGCCACGCGGATGACGCAGAGCCGCCGCGGGTTTGCGCTGATCGCCGTCCTGTGGGTCATCACCGCCCTGACGGCAGCAGTGGGCCTCGGCCTGGCCACTACCCGACTCGGCCAGCGAATCACACTCAATCGGGTTGCGCTCGCGCGCGGGCGGTGGGCGGCCGAAGCCTGCCTCGCGATCGCGGCCGCCCGCTGGACCCAGGGGAAGCTCTGGGACACTACGACAGTGGACCTGGGTCGTGAGACGCGGTGCGTGTGGCGGGTGGAGGATCCGACCGCCGGGCTGAACGTCAACACGGCGGATGCCGAACCGCTCGAAAGGCTGTTTTCGGTTGTCGGTTCACGGTTGTCGGTGGACTCAGTCGTCCGGGCGCGGCCGTTCGAGAGCCTCGATCAGGTGGGCGACTCAGGTCTCCTCCCTTTCCTCTCTATAGACGGCCCTGGCACCGTGAACCTCAGCGCAGCGCCCCGGCAGGTGCTGCTCGCGTTGCCGGGTATGAGCCCCGAAGCCGTAGACCGCCTGCTCGGCCGCCGTACGTTGGGCCGCTCCTATCCCAGCCTCGATGCGCTCGCGGCGGATCTGTCTCCATCAGGGCGGGCCTCTCTGCTCGCACGCTACGCCGACCTCGCGCGCTCGACCACCCTCGGCGCCCCGCAGCTCGTGGTGACGGCGCAGGGTTGGGTCGAGGGTCAATTGCCGCGGGCGACGATCGAGGTGGTCGTGGTGCCACTGCCGGAGCGGTTGGCAGTGGTGAGGAGGAGGATGTGGTGAGCCTCCACACGCTGAGGCGTGCGCTTGGCAAGGCGCTGCGCTTCAGCGCAGTGTCGGCCGAGCCCATGCTTTCAGCATGGGGACGGTGGCGGCCGGCGCTTGGTATCTCCGTCTCCTCCTCAGCCGTCCGCGCCGTCCTGGTCGAGCGGGGCAGGATCCGCTGGGCTGGGCAGGCAGACTACGCCACGGTCGAGGACCTCGCCGAGGTCATCGCGCGGCTCGCCGGCGAGGCCGAGCGCCCGGTGTCGCGGGCGCGGATCGTCTTGGAGCGGGACGTGCTCCAGCTCAGGAGCGTCACCCCGGCGCCGCCGCTTAAGGGCAAGGCGGTGCCGGGCTGGGTCGCTCTCGAGGCCGAGAGGCTGTTTCGCAAGAACGGCTCCCCACTCGTGACCGACGGCGTGATCGTGCCGCTGGGGAAGGACGCTGCAGCACTGTGGGCCGCCGCCGCACCGGAGCCGGTGGTGCGGGCGGTGCTCGACGGTTGCGCGCAGGCGGGACTGACGGTCGCGTCGCTTGGTCCCGCATCCGAGGTGTTGGCGCACGCCTTCGTGTCGATCCGCGACGGCCCACTCGTCATCCCGAGCGGCAAGTCGGCAGAGGCGATTGATATAGGCCCCTCGGGTGCGTGGCGGAGCCGGCTCGTACCGACAACCGACAGCCGAGAACCGCAATCACTCATTCCGGCCCTCCGCTCCCTCGGCGAATCCTTTGCGCCAGCCTTCGCCGCAGCGGTGGCCCTGCCGAGGATTCAGCTACTTCCTGCGGATACTCGCGCCGCGCGCGAGCGGATTGCCAGACGAAGGCTGCTGCGGGCCCTGTCCGTCACGATAGGTCTTTGGGTGGCAGCCGGGACGGTATATGCTGGACGCCTCGGCTTGACGATCTCCCGCTCGACCCATCTGCTCGACGCCTCTCGGTCTTCAGTCGACAGCGTCCTTTCCTTACGGCGGGACCTCGACGCCGCGGTGGCCACCCTCGCGACCATCGCCGGCGCCGAGCGAGATCGTTCCCGCCACCTCGGCCTGCTCGCCGCGCTCACCCGCGCGCTCGACGACTCGACGCACCTGGTCGCCCTGCGCATCGGTAACGACCACACGGTGCGGTTGGTGGGTTACGCGCCGCGAGCCGCGAAGGTGTTGGCGGAGCTCGAGAAGGTGGCGGCGCTGCGCGACACGCGATTCGAGGGGCCGGTGACGCGGGAAGGCCGGCAAGGGGGCAGTGGAGAGTGGGATCGGTTTGCCATCGTCGCCCGGTTGGAGAGAGTGCCATGACTTTGCGCGACAAGCGGGCTCTAGCCATGGGCGGCGCACTGGTGCTGGTCGCCGTGCTGGTCTTGGAGGTGTTTCCGTGGGTGGTGCGCTCAGTTGTGGCGCTCCGATCGCGGGCGCTCGCCCAGGCAGCCACCCTGGCACGGGCTGAGGATGTCCTCGTGCGCGAGCCCGAGGTGCGGGACTCCCTCACCCAGGTGTTGAGCCGGGTCGTCGCGCTGGCGCCCAAAGTCGTGGACGGCAAGACCGGCGCCGAGGCACAGGCGAGCCTGTCGGGCCTGGTGTCGCTGGTCGCCAATCGCCAACAGCTCAAAGTCGTGCGGCTCGATCCCCTCCCGGACTCCACAGCGGGGGCCTTCACACGCGTGGCGATGCACGCCGAGCTGGAAGGGGATGTGGCCGGCCTCACACTTTTCCTGAAGGCCGTAGAGACGGGAGACCCGCTGCTCACCGTCACGGCGTTGTCGGTGATGGCACCGGATCCCAACGCGCGGACTGAGGCGCTGCGGATGGAGCTTGACTTGGCGGGCTATTACCTGGCGCGAGGCGCGCGATGAAAGGCGTGGGGGCGTGGGGGGCGGGGGCGCTCGGGCTCGTCGGCGTGGTCGCTCTTGGGACGGCGAGTCTCGCACCAGTTGGCGATGACGGTGACCGGTCGACGGTTGCCGGTTATCGGTCGTCGGTTACCACACCGGCGCAACCGTATCCAGCGGAGTCACTCGGCACGGTTGTCATCTCGCGCGACGTGTTCAGGGTTACCCGTCGTGCTGCGGACGTCGCCTACGATCCCGTGCGCCTGGCGCAGGTTGCCCTCCAGCCTCCAGCGCCCAAGCCCGTGCTCGTGCTGACCGGGATCGTGTGGGGCGCCGAGCCGCAGGCGGTGGTCGAAGGATGGCCGGGCGTGGAGGGCCCGCGCGTCGTACGCGCCGGCGATGTCGTGAGCGGGCTCAAGGTCAAGCGGATCGACGGGACGCGGGTGACGGTGGTCGGGATGGATACCACGTGGGTGCTGCAAGTGAGGGAGCCATGGAAAAACTGAAACCCGTCGGATTGTCGGACGGTCGGACAGTCGGACTGTGGCTGGCCCTTGTGGCACTTGCTGCGCCGCTGCAGGCACAAGACACGGCGGCTGTCCGGATCGCAAACGACAGTGTCACGGTTCGGTTCGTCGAGACCGATCTGCGCGCGGTGATCCAGGCCCTCGGCCGTTATCTGCCGAAGCCCGTGCTGGTGGGCAACGTCCAGCCGGTGCGCGTCTCGCTGGAGACCCCAGGCCCCGTTGATCGCAAGACACTCGTCTCGCTCCTCAAGGGTCTTGTCGAATCACAGAGTCTCGACTTCACCGAAGACTCCTCGTTCTTTCGCGTTGGGCCGCGAGCACCTGACCGCCCGACCGCCGGACCGCCCGGGGGTGGGGGACCGGGGGGACAGGGGACCGCCGCAGTTCAGTTGTTCGTCGTTCGGTTGAAGCACGCCCGAGCTTCCGACGTCGCCGCCACGCTGAACCAGCTGTTCGGCGCCGGCGGAGAGTTCTCGGGTCGAGCGGGGCTCTCGACAGGCACGCTGTCCGACGAGCTGCGCCGCAACCAGGTGCCTCCGCAGCCCACGGGCGCCCAGCCCCCGCCCTCACCGTCCGTCAGTCCGACCGTCCGACGGTCTGCCTTGTCCGGTCCCGTCATCATCGTGCCCGATGAGCTGACGAACTCTTTGCTCATCCGGGCCGCGAAGGACGATTACGACGTGCTCGTGCAGGCGGTAGGCGAGCTGGACATCCGGCCGCTCCAGGTCTTGATCGAAGTGCTCATCGTCGAGGCGCGGCGCGACCGCACCTTCTCGATCGGCTCGAGTTTGTTCGTGCCACCGCAGCGGGTGGATCACGGCGACGGCACGGCGTCCGTCAACGTCACGGGCGGCAGCCTCGGCGATTTCGTCTTGAAGCTCCTGAGCCTCGGCCACGCGGATGTGGATGCGACGATCACCGCGGCCGAGAGCCGCGGTGACGTGAAGATCCTGTCGCGTCCCGTGCTGCTCGCGTCGAATAACACCGAAGCTCGATTGCTCGTGGGGTCGCAGCGGCCGTTCGTCCAGGTGAGCCGCAGCCTCCCCACGGAGACGCCCACACGCGACCAAGTGGTGCAGTACCGGGATGTGGGCACGCGGCTCACGGTGCGGCCCACGATCAACCAGGACGGGTACGTGTCGTTGCTCATTCAGCAGGAGGTGAACCAGGCGACGAGCGAGGTCGCGTTCGACGCTCCCGTGATCTCGACGCGCGAAGCGGCGACGCAGGTGCTGGTCAAGGACGGCCAGACGATCGTGATCGGCGGCTTGAAGGACGAGCAGCGGGATGTGACTCAGGGTGGGGTCCCGATCCTTTCCGGGATCCCGCTGATCGGGGGGCTGTTCGGCAGCGCCAGGAGGCAGAAGACGCAGACGGAGCTGTATCTGTTCCTGACGCCCAGGATTCTCAAGACCGATGCGGATGCGGACAGTGTGACGGCGCCGCGGCTGCCGAAGGGGGTGGAGCGGTGAGCGCCCAACCAGAGTTAAGCCCGATCGTCGGCGCCTCGGTCGCGATGCGCCGCGCGCGGGAGCTGGTCGAACGCTACGCGCCCACCGCGCTGCCGATTCTCCTGGTCGGGGCGACCGGGACCGGCAAGGAGCTGCTGGCGCACCACATCCACCGGCGTAGTGGTCGTGTCGGGCGGTTTGTACCGGTGAACTGCGGTGCGCTGCCACGCGAAATGGTGGAGGGGCTGCTATTCGGCTTCGAGCGCGGCGCGTTCTCAGGAGCGGTGAAGCTTCACCGCGGGCACTTTGAGCGCGCGGATGGCGGGACAGTGTTTCTCGACGAGTTGCTGGCGCTGCCGCTGGAGAGTCAGGTCAAGCTGCTACGAGCGCTCGACGCCGGGGAGATCACGCGGTTGGGGGGAGAGACCGAGCGGTGCGTAGACGCACGGGTCGTGGCGGCGGTGCAGGAAGACGTGGGCGACCGGATCACCGGGGGCGATTTCCGGGAGGACTTTTATCAGCGCCTCGCGGGGGTGCGGATCGAGCTACCCCCCCTGGCCGATCGGCCGGAGGACATACCGCTTCTGGCCATCCATTTCGCCGCGTGCCGAGGGCAGGTGCTCGAGCCGGCAGCGCTACGGGAAGTCAGACGGTACGAGTGGCCGGGGAACGCCCGGGAGCTGTTACTGGCGATGGAGCGGGCGGGGTGTCTCGTCGATGATGGAACCGTGTCGAGGGCCGCCGTGCTGGAGGCGATCGCGCTCGGCGGATCGGACCCGCGCCACCATCGCACGCCGGTGCGGTGCAGTGATGAAGACCAGCGGATACTCGATGCCTGTGTGGCTACACGGTGGGACCTTGGGAGCGCAGCACGGACCCTCGGCATCCACTTGGCGACCGTATACCGCCGGCTCCGCGCGATGGGCGTGTCCCCGCGCGAAGCGCGGGTGCAGGGACTGTTAGGGAATGCGAATTCGCAGGTTCGTCGCGCGAATTCGCGCGCAAATCAATCGATGGGGATCGGTAACTAGGGTCACAACAAGGGGGGGGCGTCCGGCACGCGACGTGCTATCAAGCATGGCCGAAACCTCCACGTGAGCTCGGTTCAATGATCGCCCCACGATTGTGGCCCTCCGTTCTCCTGGCTGTGGCTTTGTTTCCCGGGACTACGCCACCCAGGCTGCGAACCCGAATCGCTTCGCACCGCATCTCACTGCCCGGCACCAGCGCCAAGACCTGCCCCAAACTTCCCCAGGGGCCAAGCGGCGCTGAGCCTGATGTTCTGAGCGAGGCTGGTCCGCCCACTTACGTAGACTACGCCGTATCGGTCACACCAGACGGCAGCCCCGTCACCTGGAGCGCATACACCAACGGGCACACCTCCACGTTTACGGTCACCAACACCGGCCTTTGCGGGGACACCTATACCTTCGCGAAGTCCGCGTGGGGGCCGATTTCTGGAGTCAGTCTCAACAAGACCAGCTTTACCTTGCAGCCGGGGACCAACACGACGGTCGTTGCGACATACAACGTTGGTCCCCCGGGCACTGGTGTCCTTACACTAACCGCGACGGGCGTCAACGGTCTCGAGTCCGACAACGGCACCTTCAATGTAACAGTCCCGCTATTGAACGGGCCGGTGATTTCGCTTGCGGCGCACAACGGTGCATACCGGGATGTGTCCAAGTGCGTCGCGGCGTGTTTCGACGCCGTGGCGAGCTATGCGACGCCACCGTACTTCAGCTTGGATGTGCCACGAAGCATACAACTCATCTACACCAGCGCTCAAGCGAAGCCCATGGGACTCGTGCAGGTTGACGCGACCGATACGACCTCAGTCTCACCGGTCAAGATGTCCCTGCTGTTGCGACGGCCCGACGGGACCTTCGTGAATTTCACCAACGGTTCTCAGGAGCTGTTCTTCGTTTGGGCCGCAGGAGCGAACCGACTCGTGGCGCAGTTTGACGCCAGCACGCTCGCCTCCGGTGCCTATGCGTACGTCGCCGTGGTGCGCAGCTATCGCGCGGACAACTCCTTTCGGGAGAATCTGGCGCCGGTGCGTGTGCTCATCAGCAATGAACAGAACAGTCCGTTCGGCGCTGGCTGGTCGATTGCGGGACTACAAAGACTCTTCTTTCAATCCGACAGCTCCATCGCAATCACCGAAGGGAATGGCTCCGTGGCTTACTTCGGCTCCGCGGCGTCCTGCCAGAGCAGCTGTTCCTATCCGTCATCCGCCAGCGACTTCTCGACTCTCACGAGCCGTGGCTCGTGGCCGGATAACGTCAAGTTCGATCGCCGGTATCCTGATGGAACGACATACTCTTTCTTCACGGATGGCCGGCTCGCGTACGTGAAGGATCGCTTCGGTAACACCATTACCTACTCGTACAATGGCGCGAATCTCTTGACGGCAATCGTCGATCCCGCCGGTAAGGCGGATTCGCTTGGCTACTCGGGGAGCAACAAGCTGCTTTGGATCAAAGATCCTGGTGGCCGGCTGGACTCCGTAACGATCGACGCTTCCTCAAACTTGACAAGGATCCGGGACTACGCGGGAGGGCTTCCCTTCCAAGGCAGTTATGATGGCAATCACCGTCTTCTGGGCTGGTCGGATCGGCGAGGGGGCGCATGGGGTGTGTCCTATGACTTCTCCGGCAAGGTCGCGTCCGATACAGCGCCGCAGGTTACCGCGAGTGGACAGCAGCTGCGCCCGACCCGTTTGTATACATCGATCGAGAAGGGAATCTTGGTCGATCCGGCGTCAGGGTACGGGACCTCTGGGAACCCGGCACCGCATATCAATACGTCGGCGCTACGCGCCACCGTCACAAATCCCAGAGGTTACACGACCGCGTACGCCCTCGATCGGTACGGGGCTCCGACACGTATCGAGGAACCGTTGGGCCGCACGACAGCCTTCCAGCGGGACACGAGTGCCCACGTGACTCGCGACAGTTTGCCCTCCGGCCAGGTCATCAAATACACGTGGAGCGGCCCGAACCTGACGCAACGGTGGGATAGCGCCACGGGTCGGACCATCAACTACTTGTACGAGATGACCTATAACCGGGACACCCTTGTCTACGGCGACGTGGATACCGTCCGCAACCGTTGGCACGGTGGTCATCTCGATAGCACCCTGGTTACGGGGTGGGGGGCGTGGCAAACCTATACTTACTCCCCGTCTGGGCGCCTCCTCACCCGCACCGATCCGGGAGCCCACGGCGCCATCTACCACTATCAGGCGACGGGATTTCAGAACCTGGATACGGTGACCTCGACTGCCGGCGGTTACACAATCGGGAAGGTGACCCGCCAGTACGATGGCCACGGCCAGCCACTCACGGCCGTCAATGAGGTGGGAAGTACAACCACGCTGGTATACGATTCGACTGGCCGCGTTTTCAAGACGATAGGCCCCCTCTCCGACACGACCATCCAAACTTTCGACTCGCTGTATCCGATCCAGGTCCGCGATGCGAAGGGTCAGCTCTACAGGTCGTGGGTGAACGCCCTCGGCTGGGCCGATTCGATTGCGGATCCGGGGGGGCATGTCGATCACTATGGGTATGACGCGAACGGGAATCTCACCAGCTGGACGACCCGGCTCGGGCAGAGTATCCAGTTCACCTATGACTCACTCGATGTCGCACGCTTGGTGATCGTCGGCAACGATACGACCAAGCTCTATACGGACCCGGCCGGGCGTTACGCGGCCGTTTCTAACCGCGAGAGTACCGATACGCTGCGCTTCGACGTTGCCGGCCGGCCTCTGGTCGCGATCACCTGCCGTGTCCTTGCCGCCGGCAACGCCGCGCAATGCTTCAGAGACAGCTCGTCGTACCAAATCAGGGACCGGCGCACGGCCACGGTGGTAGCGGCGCCGGGCATCTGGGGCGGTTCACAGTTTTCGATACTGTACCATTACAACAATCGGTCGGTGCTGGATACGCTGACGAATTTTGCCGGTGAGAAGGCGACCTTTGCGTCAAACCCCGAGCTCATGCCGGCGGGGACGACGCTCCTGGGTCTGAACAACCTCAGCATTGCATTCGAGTACGTATGGAATCACCGGAGTGATGAGATTCAGCTGAGCGACTCAACGCTGAATGCGGCGCTGCGCATGGGATACTATTTCGGCCTCTCGGGCAGTACGGATGAGAGGTACCACGGGCCCGCCGGCTCTCCGGACACCAGCAGGAGTTTCGAGTATGACAATGCCGGGGAACTCACCTCGTATATCGACACGCTTCATAGCTGGGGCCAGCAGACCTCAGGGTGCAATAACAACCTTCGTGGGGATGAGTGCTCCTCCCACTTCGACACCCCGACTTTGCTCCGCTGGGTCAGTTACACCTACGACCGCGTCGGCAACCGGCAAGATCCCGTAGCGCCGGCGGGAGGGCTTGACGTTGGGAACCGGTTGCGCCGCTGGCAGCAATACCGCATGGACTACGACGTGGCGGGAAATCTCATTCTGAAGCGCACGGTGAGCGCTACCGACACGACGGTCGTTTTGCGGAGAGACTCGCTGTTCTGGAGCGCTCTGGGAAGGCTCGATAGCGTCCGTACGCGAGACAGCGTTGGCGCCTTGACCAAGGTCGCCTTCGGTTACGACGGGTTGGGGCGAAGAGTTCGGAAATCGAGCGCCTCCGGAACAAGCCGCTTTCTCTGGGATGGTGATGCGCTTTTGATGGAGCTCGACACGCTGGGGAATCGGGTGGCCGAGTACACCTACAACCCGGCGGTCGACGCTCCACAGAGCGTGGTGCGCCACGATCTCGGGGATGCGATCTACTACTATCTGCAAGGGGTCGAGGGCAACATTCTGGCGCTCCTCCAGCGGAACGGGACGAGTGTCACGATCGCGAATCAGTACCGCGAGGGTCCGTTCGGTGATGAGAGGGTGGCTAACGGCACGGCTCCAAACGCCCTCCGTCACGCCGGCCGGGAGTATGACTCGGAGACGCAGTTCTACTACTTCCGTGCCAGGTACTACGACCCTGCCGTCGGTCGCTTTATTTCGGAGGATCCGTTAGGCCTGGGTGCTGGGATAAACCAATACGCTTACGCCGGGAACGATCCCGTGAATCGTGGGGATCCAAGCGGCCTGAGCGGCGGTTGCAGCTCAACTCCTAAACTGATGGCGTCCGCAGCGTCCTCCGCGAGCTGCTCGAGCGGTGGTGGTAGCTCGAACATGGACATTGCCGATGCGGTCGATGCATGGTTTTGGTCGAATTTCGGCTTTGGGCTCTCTGATGCGTTGGCCATGCCGGGTGACGATATCCTGTTCTTCATTAACCCTTACGGTTACGCGCAGTGGGAGGTCAAGGGTGGCGTAGCAGAATTCGCCGACGACTTCCAAGGAACCCAATTCGGTCGCGAACGGAAGTGGGTAATCCCAGGTTTGCAGAAGAGATGCCCTCTCGTTGCTGGTCGGAGTCTCGTTGAAGGACGCGTGAACGATGGAGGGGATTTCGTCTACGTCACTGGTCTGGTGCTCTTGCATCGGACCTCGGATCGCGGCAAACCCTATGTCCTTACGGGAAAGGGATACTATGCGGGGCGTATCTCGGTGTATGGTACGCCCTACTACCTGTTCAAGTTGTTCGGTATTGATATTCCGGGCAAACCTTATGGTGGCCCGGTGACAGGTACCTTAGACTGTGTGACTGGTGTGGCGGAACTCCAGGGTTTTAGTGTCAACTAACGCACAGGCGGTGGCCCAAGAGCATCATTATTCTCTTCCTTTGGGAATCGAGGCAGCCTGTTATGAGACAGATCGGAGGGATTCTTGTGGCGGTGCTTGGCATCAGCTGCGCCATATGGGAGGGAGGTTCAGGTAACATGCTTTCGTGGGACTCGCCTGAATTCCGCCAAGCAAGGATGGCACTCATAGTGCTGCGAGCAATTCGTGAGGACTCGTCGCCGCTGGGTGAGGGCTATATGTTCCATCCCTCTCGTCAGGTGCTTGTAGAGCATGATGCCGCGGCGTTCCTGGCGAATCAACTTAAACCTGTCCTATGCACGTCGTCCGCCATCGAGGGAAGTCTGTCTATAGACTGTCGCCACTTGGTGACAGATGATTCCGTGCGGCCTTGGGATGTACAAGGAGAACAAATGCTTCTTGAGTTAAGGGAGGCTCTGCGAGACCTGAATCCAGCGTCACAACCGATCACTGATAGTAGCCTCATCCTGGTAACCGGACCTAGAGAATCTGAGTTGTTTCCTCTCACGGACTTGGAAGCCTTTATTCGTGACTTCCGGATTCCCTTTTCGTTTTCGATTGTTCCCCCCCACATTGAGGGCCGCTCGAGGGGAGCGGTTGCAGTCTTCAGCATTGGGCCTACCGACATGATCGAGACGGGTTCGGGACCGAAGCCGTAGACAGAACGCGGTGATAGATACACCCGACAGTGATTTGTTGTCGGCCCGTGTTGCGCTTGTTGCGCTCCGGGCGGGACTCGCCGATCGAGAGAACGCTAAACCGAACGCGTTTGTTATCGAGCCCGATTCGATTGTCCTTAGTCAGGCCCAAGCGGGCTGAAGCTCTTGCGAGCCTGGAGAAGCCCATGGCATGCGAGGGCAGTGTTGCAAATGAGCTTCTAAGCGTTAGATGTAGCACCATCGTGCGGCCTGACCTTCTGGGTTTTCAAGAGGAAGACTCGAACGAGACGATCTCGGAGTTCCAGATTGCGGTTCGCGGTATGGACCAACTCAAGGACCCTGACCCAATCGTTGAACTTCGAGGGTACCATGAATCGTTGCTTGTTCCGTTTCACATCGTGGAGAGTTTCTTTCGAGACTATTGCCTGTCAAGCTATGGCGTGAGATTGGATCCCGTAGATGATAGTGCGCGATCACGTGGAGCCTCAGCAGTGTTGACATTTGGGCGTGGAGAATTCCGCATGGATGAACCAACGGATCACCTCCGATAGCAGAGCGGTCGAGATGTGGCTGTGCTCCCTGATGAAGGCGCGTTCGGATGAGGGACCCCGACCTTGCCGCGGCGGCTTTGACCGTAATGGCGCTTAAGGCATCGCTGCCCTAGGGTTCTGCACCACGATCGTCGAAGTGGGTCCTCCTTCCCGAGAATAGAATTGTCACTCCGGAAGACCTTGTTCGTATCTTGGCCCGAAAACCCAAGCCCCTTGACTGTGCGGCCCAGCCTGTTGCCGACGGTATCGGGGTCCTCTGCAAGTTTCCCGTTGATACGAACCAGGTCCGGTTCCATCGCCTAGCGGCCGACAACATTAGTAGGCAGGTCCAGGCTGTTCACACAGGCGCCATGAGCGACCTACGGGTGCTGGTGCAGGGACTTGATGAAATCGATGGTCATTCCATTTGAGGTTCATCAGGCGTGGCTGTCTGAATACTTTGTGCGCCGTTCTAGGTACCTACTCCGGTTCAACCCGCCGCCACCACAAGCCATCAGCGCGGGGGCAGAAATGCTGGTCACTCTAGGCCGCGCCGATGATGTCGATTAGCCTCTCGAAATCCACGACACGACTGGAACGTGAGACACAACCTTGAGCGGTTCCTCGGACGTTGATCGCTAGTGGGCGTCCCAACTCAACTGTTCAGGCTGACTGTTCCCTCATCCTCCAAATTCTCCAACTGGGTTCAACCAATTCCCTAGCCCGAATCGCTCCCGGGAAGCGCGCCGGGTCCGGCGTGAATGCCGGAAACACGGCGCTCAGGTCCTGGGCACCGAGGTGGCGCGCCAAGCTGCGGATCGGGCCCGACCCCCGGCAGCTCCGCCCCGATCGACCCGGCCACGTGGCCCAGCCGCGAGAACTGGATCCACTCACCCAGCCTCGACCATCGGGACCACCCGCCCCTAGGTTCTTGGCTACGCCGAGTCTCGGATTCAGAGGCCTCCGGGAGCGCGAATTCGCACCCTCACCGCGCGAATTCGCGCGAAAATCAGTCGGCGCGAATCGGTAACTAGCGTCACTACAAGGCGGTGGGCGGGGCATGGGACCTGCCCTTACGGGACTCGGACCCTCATCCGGAGCCGCCCCGTGGTCGCTCGTCGTGGTTCTCTCGGCGCCTTGCTCGCCGTGGCCGCCGTTCTCGCATCGGCCGCTCCCTCGACCGACCAAATCAGTGTAACTCCGGACGCCGGCTCCCTCATAGTCCCTTTGAACTCCCTGGAAAAAACAGTCTCATTCACGCTGTACACTGGGGCTAGCACCCAGCAGACCTGGCATGTCTCGCCTGTCTGCTCCGGCGTTATCACAAATTGCTGGGCTCCTAACGGCTACGACGTCACGTTCATGCAGGCGACTGGCGTACCGATCAAGTTCTCCACACCCTTGGCAGGCTCTGGTACGATCACCTTGACCGCCTCCAGGCTCGGCGTCTCCGATTCCGGCTGGTACAACGTCACCGTGGACGGGACTCCTCCCGACATTCGGTTGCTCGCGCCCTCGGGCGACGTGGGAGTCGAGTACCCCACCATCCAGCTCGCTTGGTGCGACAACACCTCGCTGGATGCGGCGAGCCGCTGGATCAAGGTGAATGGCGTCGACAAGACGACGAGCTTCGATTATGTCGGCGGCGGTCCCCCGGACTGCGTGGTGAAGGCGACCTCCACCACCTCCAGCGTCTCGCTCGTGGTGGGGAGCAACACGGTCGCGGCGCACATCTGCGACGCTGCTTCGAACTGCACGTTCGCGAGCTTCTCGATCACGCGGGTGACCTACGGCGTGGCGGTGACGCCAGACGGCGCGACCACCCCGCAGCGCCCCGCCAATACCTCGGGCTACAGCGAGAATTTCACGGTGCAGAACACGGGGACCGGGCAGGACAATTACAGCCTCTCATGCGGCGGCTCGGCGAACGTGACGTGCACGGGGTTGACGATCGATGGCGTACCCGCGTCCAGTGTAAACTTGGTCGGCGGCGCCCTGAAAACGGTCGTGGCCTCGTACAATGTGGGCGCCGTGGGGACTGGGACGCTGAGTCTGACGGCGACGGGGACTTACGCCAGCGACGGAGGCAGCTTCACCGTCCCCGTGGTCACTCCGAGTGCTCAGCCGTCGATCGTGGATGTCAGCGCCGTGAACCCTGGCACCTTCGTTGGCCGCGACCTCTGCCTCACGATTGCGGCCGGCCCCGCTGCCGCTTCCGAATGCGGCGACCTCCGGATCGTCCACGCGCTTCCGCCGACCCGGACGATGAACAGGGCGCGGACGCCAACGCTCTTGTACAACAGCCAAACGGCGCACCCCTACCCCATCGTTGCGGCCAACGTGACCCTGCCGTCAGGAGCGACGGTCCCGGACAGTGTGACCGGGACCTTGACCATCGGCGGGGTGACGCGTGCCCGCGCGAAGTGGCTGGGCAACCAGTGGTCGCCCGGCCAGACTCGGCGCGTCGCGTTCGGCTTCGATGCATTGAACGACGCGACCGGCGTCTACTCCTACACCCTTGAGATCCGTAACTGGTATCCTGACCCCACTCCCAGCCAGCCAACGACGGTGAATGCGGAGGTCGTCATTGTAAACCGCAGCGGCAGCCCCTTCGGTGCGGGCTGGTGGCTTGCGGGCCTTGAAGAGTTCCGGTGGATCGCCGACGGGCGAAAGCTCGTGATCGGCGGCGACGGTACGATTCGTGTGTACTCCACGGTCGCAACGAATCTCTACACTGCCCCGAACCCCACGCGCCTCGATACGCTGGACGGCACGGGTGCCGACTACGTTCGCGTGGCGCCGCATGGTGTTGGCGTGCACTTCAGCGCAGCGACCGGGAAACACATCGCAACCGTCAACCGTCTCGGGCAGCGAACGGAGTTCCGCTACGACGACTGCGGTCGACTGAGCCGGATCATGTTGCCGCCCGACACGACGAGCCGCATGTACACCTTCACCTACACGTCCGCCACGGACTGCACGACCCCGCTGGCGAGCGTCACAGCCCCGCCTGCCGGCGTTCAGACCCGGGTCGCAACGGTCACGGTCGTCGGCGGCCAGGTCACCACGATTCGAGACCCCGACACGTTCAGCGTGGGCTTCGGCTACGACCCGGGCTTCACGAACCGGATCATCTCCCGGACTGACCAGCGGGGCAACACCACGTTCTACTCCTTCGATGCCGCGGGCAAACTCGCTACGGACAGCTTGCCGCTCGGGACGGGGCAGACCCCGATCGTGCAGCGCCTCCGAGCGGTCGAAGCCGTCGGCCTTACCACGGCCATCGACACGGCGGCGGCGTACACCCGCATGGACGGCCCACGCGTGGATGTGGCCGATACGAGTGCGCTCTGGCTGGACCGGTTCGGGGCGCCGCGGCGGATCGTGAACTCGCTGGGCTACGAGACCGTGATCAAGCGGGAGAACCCGATGTTCGCCGGGTTGGCAACCGAGGTGCGCAGCCCGGACGGATTCGTCACGCAGGCGAAATACGATCCTCGCGGCAACATCGACACGCTCATCGCGGTCAATCCGCTCGGTGACGGCCGGAACGCCGTCACCCGGTATCACTGGGACGCGAAGTGGGACTTCGTCGATTCCATCGTCACCCCGATGGGCGTCACAACGACGATGGGGTACGACGCGCAGAATGGAAGCCGTCTTTTCCAGCAGGTGGGAGCGGATGTGAACAGGCGAGTCTCATTCAACTACGGCAACGCGCAGAATCTACTCTCATCGGTGGTCGTGCAGTCTATCAAGGAAGACTCGGTCGTGTATGACGGTCAATGGAATGTGGCGGGCAGCCGGACGGCCAGAGGGTTCTGGACGAGCTACTACAAGGATGCCATCGGCCGTGATACCCTCCTCGTGACGCCCATCGACAGCACCGACAAGACCCGGGGCGGCGCCCAGGACATGACCATTCGCCAGCGGCAGCGGACGGTCTTCACGGTCATGGACCGCGATTCGATTATAGAGACCATCGCCCCGAACGGCGCAGAAGAAGTGCGAGTGGACAAGCGCTACGATGGCGCCGGCAACCTGCTTTCACTCGCCCGGGTCTCGATCCCTGACCCTGCTGCTATTGGCACGATCACGACCCAGTGGCGTTACGACGTCGCCAACCGCAGGGTGGCCGAGGTCGCTCCCGATGGCATGGTCGATAGTACCAATTATGATCCGGCAGGCAACGCCGTAAATGCTGTCACTCGTCGCAAGGATCCCACGAGTGGAACGCGCCTGACGATCAACCAGAGCTACGACGCGCTCAACCGGCTGACGACGCGTGTCCTACCTCAGATCACTTATCTGTCCCGACCGACGGCCTTCTACATCCAGCCCCCGCATAGCGTGTGGGACGCCTTGGACTACCCCGCGTACGCGATCCCAGCCGAAACGCACACGTTCACGTACGACCCCATGGGCCGGCTGCTGACAGCCGACAATGCCGATGCCAGAGTGAAGCGCACGTACTACCCCGGGGGCCTCCTGCAGACGGACAGCCTGCGGATCCAGACGGTAGCCCGCGACGATTGGAGCCGTCACATGTATGGGTTGCGGAACACGTACGATCTGGATGGTCGTCGGACGGTGCTCGCCGTACCGCACCAGCTCGGGATCGGTAACGATACGACGATCTCCTTTGCGTACGACGCGCAGCTCGGCGCGCTGCAGACCGTCACGGATCTACAGAGAACCTCATACGGCTTTGGATACAATTTCCACGGGGACCTCGGCTCGATCGCCGATCCGGGGTCGTACAGCGAGGCACTGGGATACGATGTGGACGGCCAGCTCGCGGCGGATACGATCCGGAACAACGGCTCTGCCAACTACCCGAGGATCCAGAGTGCTCCATTCGTCAGGGCGACGAGGTTTCTCTTCGACGCGAGGCACAAGCTCCAATTGAGCGGCGAGGCGATCCAGTTACGGGACAGCCTACGGCCGACCTACACAGGTCTCGGGAACCTCAAGAGCACGTACTGGACCGAGTGGGGGTGCAACGGCTGCCAAATAGCGCCAACGGATCGCCACGCAACCGTCGAATCCTACACATTGGATGCGTTTGGCAATCTGACCCAAAGCTTCGTCGGAGACACGATCAATGGAATCGTGTATTACCCCGACGGCGACCAGTGGCATTATCAGAGCAGCACCACGTGCTGTGATACCTGGAGCTATCAGCCGGGCACAGGGCGAATGACGACGATGTCCGTGGCCCAGCAATACCCGCGCTCGTTCTACTATGATTCGGCGGGTAATCAAGAGTTCTCTTCGGCGATGGATCCCGACAACGTCGTTACCCACCCGGCTACGGAGCGGGCTTCGTTCTTCGCGGCGGACGGCAGCCTCCGTATGGTCGACGCCCGCGCGGCAAAAGTTCCGCACGTCTACATGGGAGATTGGCAGACGTATGTCGTGGAAGACTATCGCTACGATGCACTAGGACGCCGGGTCTGGGTGCGGGCGCGGAAGTGGTGTGACGACTATGGGAAGAGCCTGCCGGCCGCCACCGAGTGCCGCGTCGGCGTCCTGCGACGGATCATTTGGGACGGCGACCAGGAATTGGCCGAGATCCAGATGCCTTGGGCTCTCCAAGGCGTGTACATCGGTGGGTACGATACCACGCAGCAGGCGCAGTGGTGGGAAAACGACGTGAACCCTGTATCGCTCCCTCTCCTGAACGTGAACGGCTCGCTGGTCGGGGACCCCAATCCCTACTTCGGGCACGTCATCTATGCCGGTCGGCGAGGGGTCGATCAACCGATCGCGATCACGCGTGTGAACTACGTGATGGGCATGGATTGGTACTACGGGAACAACGGGTCGCAGTTCGACTATAACCCGCCTCGTGTGAAGGCACCGTTCACGATCGTGCCCTTCTGGAATGCGCGCGGCGATGCGCCTGTGGGTGTCTTCAGCACTGGAGACCAATTCTTGTGCGGTGTCCCCCACATCTATCCGGCCGGCTATGATACCGCATGTGTGGCGATTCGGTGGCCGTTCAATTGGTCATCGTCCGACCGCAATGGGGGACTGCCGCACGACTACTGGCATGGGACCCTGCTCGAGGGCAAGCGTGACGGGTCAGGTTTCCGGTATATGCGAAACCGTTACTACGATCCGTTGACGGGCCGGTTTACGCAGGAAGATCCCATGGGCCTCGGCGGGGGCCTCAACGCCTACGGGTTTGCGGCGGGCGATCCGATAAACTTCGGTGATCCATTCGGGCTGCAGCCCGAAACAAAGGAGGAATGCGAGAAGCATGGCTTAGAGGATTATGAGACCTACATAGTGATCGCCCGCCTTCCCGACGGCCAGGTACTTAGAATTCGTGAATTCCACGACTGTTCGCGCTGGAGGCGGGCTCACGAGCTCGAGGTGGCGATGACGTGTCGCTTCAACGATCCGATGAGCGGCATCTGTCTCGATCCCTTGCCGACGAAGGCGCCCCAGTGTGCGGTTGCCCACGTGGCTATTGGGGTCCATCTGATCATGGATGCGTTTGGTGTAAGCAAGGTCGGGGCGATTGTCAACGCGGGTGGCGGCCCCCTCAGAGTTGCTGGTAACTGGCTATGGGAGGGTCTCCAGCACTCCGGAGTGCATGGCTTGTTAGGCGCTGGAGAGGCGTTCGCCGAGGGAGAACGGGATCCCCAGCGACTCGGCGCACACGACGCCCTGGGTATGATGGAAAGCTTCGTCCCAGGCAGCGGCACTTTGGCCGCCGGTGCCGAAGCCAACAAGGTGTGCTCCGACATGGGTGATCCGATCAACCCGAAGTGAGCAGCCTAAGCGGCGGTGAAGGCCGCGGCCAAGCTGACGGAGACGATTCAAAGATTCCGGGTGAATAGTAATAGCTGACGTCTGATGTCTGACGCCAGACATCAGACGTCAGCCATTACCACCCCTTGAACAGCCCCGCATCGCCGAAATCCCACAGCAGAAACGCGATCAGCTTCGGTCTTCGCGGCTCCGGTCCCACCGCCGGCAGCTCCGCGCCGATCGATCCGGCCACGTGCCCGAGCCGCGAGAGCTGCATCCACAGCTGCGGATAGAACGACAGGGCGTGGTCGCCCTGGCGGGGCACGACCCACCCCGCTTCGACCATCGGGATGACGCGCCCAAAATCCTTCGCCACGCCGAGCCGGTACTCGAAGCCGGCGATGCCCGCCTGCTCTTCCCAGGTCCCGACGATCTGCCCCTGAACGGTCACCACCTCATGCGGGCTCCAGCCGAACGCGAGGAACGGTTCGACCTCCCAGCGGTCCTGTCGCCCGAGCCGCGGCGTGGCCTCGAGGCCGAGGGTGGTGATGGCGAGCGCCTGCGGGGAGTGCCAGAGGTCGAGCTTCCCCGCGAGGCTCGCCCCGTCGAAGCTGTTGGGCGCTCCGTCGAACGCGGTCCGCGCTTCGGCCTCGATCTGGAAGCGGGCGCCGAAGCGCCGCTCGAAGATGTAGTTCTGCTCGCGGTCGTGATTGACAAGCACAACCTCGTTTTCGGGGAACGCCTTCTCGACCAGGAAGCCGCGCGGAAAGTTCAGCTCTCCCGGCGGCCACGCCGCGCTGCCGCACAACGAGCGCACGTAGCGCACCACCCAGCGGATCTGCTCCGGCGTCGCGGCCTCGCCGAACGCCGGCATGTCGAGCGAGAGGCCATAGGCGGCGCCGCCCCGCGCGACGACGCCGCGCCAGCGTTCCGCAGGCTCAGGCGTGCTGGCCGCGCAGGTCGCGAGATCCGCGGGCGGAACCGTGGTGCGCACGCTCGCCGCCGGCGTGCCCTGGGCGTCCTGGCCGTGGCACGCCGCGCACCAGGCGTGATAGAGCTCGGCGCCGGAATCGGGGGACTGGAGGGCGAAGGCGGCAAGGATCGCGAACGGGCTCATGTGGTCGCTACAGCCCGGCCCGCTCTCGCAGCGTCCCCGCCCACTTGTTCGCCTCGCGCCGGATCTCTTCCACCTTCGCTGTCTTGAGCTTCCCGTCACGCACGACGATCCGGCCGTCCACGATCACTTGACGCACGTCGCTCGCTCGAGCCGCGTAGACGATGCGCGAGATCAGGTCCGCCTCCTCCGGCACCACGTGCGGACCTGAGAGATCCAGCGCGACGAGATCTGCTTTCTTGCCCGGCTCGATCGAGCCGATCTCGGCCTCGAGGCCGAGTGCTTTCGCGCCGCCGAGCGTGGCGAGCTCGAGCACCTGGGCGGCGGGGAGCGCGTCGGAGCCGAGGCGTGGCTTCTGAATCAGCGCCGCGAGGCGCATCTCCTCGAACGCATCCAGCCGGTTGTTGCACGGCGCGCCGTCGGCGCCGAGGGCCACCCGGCAACCGGCGGCGAGCATCTCCGGCACGGGCGCGATGCCGCTGCCGAGCTTCAGGTTCGAGCTGGGACAGTGCACCACGTTGGTCTGCTGGCGCGCGAGACGGTGGATCCCTTCCTCGTCCACCCACACGCAGTGCGCCAGCGCGGCGCGCGGGCCCGAGATTCCGACCGAATCGAGGTAGGAAATCTCGTCTTGTCCCGTCTGCTCCTTGACCATTTGCAGCTCGAGCGGCGTCTCGGCGGCGTGAGTATGGATCGTCGCGCCCGCCCGCGCCGCGAGGTCACTCACCGCGCGCAGCAGCGGGCCGGTGCAGCTCGGCACGAACCGTGGAGCGAAGCACCAGCGCAGGCGACCTTGCGCCGCGCCGTGCCACTTGGCGCACAGGTCGGCTGCCTCCTGGAGCGCCCGCTCGGTGGTCTCCTTCAAGCCGGGCGGCGCGGACGGGGCGTCCATCAAGCACTTGCCCGCCGTCGCGCGGAGACCGATCGCCTCGAGGGCGGCGAACGCCGCGGCGGTGTGTCGCACCGTCTCCATGTCGAGGATCGCCGTCGTGCCGCCGAGCAGTAGCTCGGCCGCGCCGAGCATGGCCGACCAGTACACGGATTCCTCGGTGTGCGCGGCTTCGAGCGGCCAGATGCGCCGCGCGAGCCAGTCTTCGAGGGGGAGATCGTCGGCAAGCCCGCGAAACAGCGTCTGGCAAAGATGGATGTGGGCCTGGATGAGCCCGGGAATGATGACGAGGCCGGTGCAGTCGATCACCCTGCCCGTCCCTGCCCGCCCCCGCCCGACTCCGACTGACTCGATCTTCCCGTCCTCCACGACCACGTCCCCGTCCACCACTCGCCGTTTCGCGTCCATGGTCACGACGCGAGCGCCGGACAAGACCAGGGACCGCGGTGTGAGGGCCGGCATCGGAGAGCGGTTCTCGGTTATCGGTTAACGGTTATCGGTCACCACACCCGATTACCGACAACCGAAGACCGACAACCGAGAACCGTCTCACGTGGTGACCTTCGGCTTCGCTCGAGTGGTATCCTCCGGCAGGTCGAAATAGGCGCGCAGCTCGTCCATCAGTTCGTCCTCGGCGTACACGCCGGTGAGCAGGCGCTCGGGACTCCCGGGCTCGATCAGCACGTAGCCGAACGGATAGTCGAGCCCCGACACCAGGATGGGGCGTCGCTTGTGGTTGGGCAGGGCGACGTACACCGTCTCCGAGTTGGTCGGCAACAGCTTGATGTCGAACGCGGTGAGCGCGTCGAGCACCCCCTCGGTGGCGGCCGACAGCTCGTCGTAGGCGGCGGCCGCGTCCTCCGGGTTCAGCGTGTCGGCTTCCGCCAGCCAGAACACCACGACGGACGGTCCCGAAATGACACGCGGCGTCTTGAGCACGCTGTCGGCGGAATCCTTGGGGTCGCGGAGCCCCAAGTCGGCCCGCTCGCCAGTGGCCGCCGGCTGCGCGGCGGGCCGCCCACGGCAGCCGAGGACCAGCGCGAGCACGAGTAACGCACGCAGCTTCATCGGGATCAATATATTCAGCCTATGGACTCTCGTCCCCCCGCCGTACGTCGCCATCACTGGATCGTTCGCCTGACGCATTGGGCTACCGCGATTCTGCTCGCCGGCATGATCTCGAGCGGCCTGCAGATCTACGAGGCCTACGCCCGCTTCGGCGACAAGGGCGGGCCGATGTTCGTCAGCCCCTTCGACGGCACCCAGTTCCCGCACTGGAGCCGGCTGGGGGGCTGGCTCGCCGCGGGGCTGAATTGGCATTTCGCTCTGATGTGGCCGCTCGTCACCGTGGGACTGCTGTACCTCTTCTACTTGATCGGCAGCGGCGAGTGGAAAGCCCTGCTGTTCCGCCCCCGCGACGTCCGGCCCGCCATCGAGATGGCGAAGTATTACCTGCGGCTGCGCAAGGACCATCCCCCGCAGGGCAAGCACAACCCGCTGCAAAAGCTGGCTTATTCGGGGATCGTGGTGACCGGCGTGCTGGCGGTGTTGACGGGCGTGTCCATCTACAAGCCGCTGCAGTTCTCCTGGCTCACGGCGCTGTTCGG
>Ga0209375_1000225_pt1 | contig 53239 bp, 56 predicted proteins | sample GraSoiAngelo_131_FD_185888 | JGI IMG/M metagenome (GOLD analysis project Ga0209375, IMG submission 185888) | Grasslands soil microbial communities from the Angelo Coastal Reserve, California, USA - 14_0929_02_30cm (SPAdes) (version 2) | ecosystem: Environmental > Terrestrial > Soil > Grasslands ...
ATCGGGTTGGCCGGCGTCTCCACCCACAGGAGCCGAGTGCGGCCCGGGCGGATGGCGGTCTCCACCGCGCCGAGATCGGTAGTATCGATGAACTCGACGTCGAGCCCCCAGCTGACTCCGAACTCCGCGAGCCACTTCCGGACACCCCAATAGAGGACACGAGACACCAGGACGTGATCGCCGGGCAGCAGGGACTGGAAGACAGCGGTGGCTGCGGCGCTGCCGGAGGCGAAGAGCATGCCGGCGGCGCCACCCTCCAGCGTGGCCAGGAGCCGCTCGGCGTGATCGTACGTCGGATTGTCGGCACGCGTATAGACGAGGCCAGAGGGGTAGGTGCCGTCGGGACTGCGCTCGTACGTCGTCGACGGGTGGATCGCTGGCGCCAGCGCGCCAGAGGTCGTATCCACATCGCCCATGGCCTGGGCGGCCAGCGTCTCGGGCGAAGGTGCATCATTCATACGCTACCCCTCCCACGTGGCGCTTGGTCTCACGCGCCGACCGCGATCGGCACGGGGCTCGGCTTCCTCATCGCCCGGGCCACGACAAGACCAGAGACGAACGTGAGCGCGGCCACGAGGTGGATCGCCGCCCCGAGCCCGACGAAGTCCGCGACGGCGCCGGAGAGAAGCGCACCGACGGCGTAGCCGAGGTCACGCCAGAATCGGTACACGCCGAGGCTGGTCGCGCGCCAGGTCGGGGGTGCGTGGTCGGTGATCGCAGCCAGGAGCGTTGGATAAACCATCGCCGTGCCGAGCCCTTGCAGCCCCGCACCGAGGAGCCACGCCGCATAGGTCGGGACGAGGCCGGTCAACCAGATACCGCCCGCCTGCACGATCATCCCCCCGGCAATCAGCTCCTTGCGGCCGAAGCGGTCGGAGAGCGGTCCGGTCGCCACTTGCAGCACGCCCCACACCATCGGGTAGACGGCCTTGATGACACCGATACTGCCGACGCCGAGACCATAGCTGGCGAAGAACAGGGGATAGAGGCCCCACGACATGCCGTCGTTGAGATTGTTGACGAGTCCAGCCTGGCAGGCGGCGAAGAGGCTCACGTTTCCGAGGCTCGTGACGTAGAAGACGCTGCCAAGCGATGAACGGACGCCGCTCGCGGTTTGGAGCGCGGCGGCGGCTTCGAGGTGAGCGTAGGCGTGCGTCTCTCTTACGAACAGCACGGAGACGGCGAAGCCCACGATGGCGATGACGATCCCTAGGTAGAACGGCTGTGGGCGCAACGCGCTGTGCGCGGCGATGTAGCCGGTGACCCACGACATCACCCCTACGGCGAAGTACCCGGCGAACTCGTTCAGTCCGAGCGCGAGGCCGCGGCGCTTCGGCCCCACGAGGTCGACTTTCATAATGACCGTCATCGACCACGCCATCGCCTGGTTGGCACCGAGCAGGACGTTGGCGAGGTCGATCCACCACCATGCCGGGGCATAGATGATGAGGAACGGCACCGGAAGGGCGAACAACCACCCGGCCACAAGGATCGGCTTGCGGCCGATGCGGTCGGACACGCGCGCCGCGACGAGGTTGATGACCGCCTTCGTGACGCCGAAGCTGACGATGAACGAGGTGATGGCGGTCTTCGAGGTGAGCCCGAACTCCTGCTCGCCGAGGAGCGGCAACACCGTCCGCTCCAAACCGACCATGGCGCCCACGAAGGCGTTCAGCACAACAAGGAGGGTGAACTGCGGGAGGTTCTCCCGCAGTCCGAGCCGCATCTCGGTCATTCGCCAGTCACGTTGCGCCGCCGGTTGAGGGCGAAGGCCTCCGGCTGTGGCGGAAGGTCCGCTAGGACGAACTGCACGAACTCCGCCTTCGACGTGAAGTGGAGCGCGGGGTTGAAGCGGCGCTCGAAGCCGATCGTCGAGCCGGGCTTCCCGCTCAGACCTTTGCCGCAGGCCGCGCCGCCGAAGTGCGCGGGATAGACCTCGATGTGATCTGGGAGCTTCAGCAGCTTGTTGTAGATACTCTCGTAGAGCTGCTCGGCGAGCGCCGTTTCCGCACCCTGACCCAGGAGATCGGGCCGTCCCACACCCCCGGCGAAGAGCGTGTCCCCGGTGAGAACGAACCACGGCTCCGGTCCCCGCGTCCGGTCGGTCACGACGATCGACACACCATCGGGCGTGTGCCCGGGCGTGTGCAGGAACGTCATACGGACGTTCCCCATCTCGTGCTCCTCGCCATCCGTGACGCTCACGTGCGGGAAGTGGACGTCGGCCGACTCATGGAAGAATACCGGCGCGCCGGTGGCCGCGGCCAGCCGCCGGGCGCCCGACACGTGGTCGGCCTGGATGTGGGTCTCGATGATGTGGGTGACGCGCATTAACTTCTGGGCGGCCGCTTCGAGGTACGGCTCGATCTCCAGCTGTGGATCCACCACAGCGCACGCAGCGGCGCCGCCTCAGCCGAAGACGTAGCTGGCGCACCCGGTCTTGGGGACGAGGAACTGGCGGAAGATCATGGGGCGCTCCTCCTTCTTCACTTGTGTTACCCCGGATGATGGTATAGGGTCCAATACTTAGTTGGGATGAATACCATAGGGAAAACCCGAAGGTGACGCTTCGCCAGTTCGAGGTGTTCCTGGCCGTTGCCGGCGAGCGGAGCTTCAGCCGCGCGGCCAAGAAGCTTCACTCGTCTCAGCCCACGCTGTCCGAGCACGTGTCCGAACTCGAGCGCGAGCTGGGAAAGAAGCTCTTTTTCCGTCGGGGCCGGGAGGTGACGCTCACTGAAGCCGGGCGGGTCTTCGAGGAATACGCAGCCCGGGCCATCTCGGCGGTCGACGGTGCTCGTCAGGCGATTGCGGAGCTCGACGGACTGGGCCATGGTTCAGTCCTGGTGGGCGCCAGCACCACTCCGGGACTGTACGTGATGCCGCGGATTATCGCCGCGTTCCGCGCACGGTATCCCGGCGTGGAGCTCAAGCTCCAGATCGCCAACTCACAGATCATCGAGGAGCGCGTGAAGGAGCGGGAACTGGATCTCGGCGTCGTCGGCGGCCACACCGTCGGACGCGGGGAGGAGTGCCTGGCCGCCGGACTTCTCGACGAATTGGTCCTCGTTGTCCCGTCCGGGCATCGGTGGGCGAAGAGGCGCGACATCGCGCCTGATCAGCTTGCCGGCGAGCCGATGCTCATGAGGGAGCCGGGTTCGGCGACGCGGACCGTCACCGAGCGTGCGTTGCAGCGAGCGGGTGTGAAGTTCGAGGCCGCGATGGAGCTCGACCACACCGAGGCGATCAAGCAGGGTGTGATGGCCGGCCTTGGTGTCTCCCTTGTCTCCATATACGCGGTCCAGGGCGAGGTTGCCACGCGGCGTCTATGTGCGCTCCGACTGCGCGGCGTGCGCATCCAGCGGCACTTCCACGTGATTCATCACGAGGCGCGACGTGTGACGGCGAGCGCGAGAGCCTTCATGGAACTTATGGAGCACACGGGGCGCGTACCGCCAACCAACCGTAGGCCCGCGTGACACGGTTCGTAACAACTTCCTGCGGTTCGTCGGCCGGAGGCCGACGAGGGGAACGGTGACGTCCCCCGCTTCGGGCTCGACGAGGCCGACGCGGTCGCCGAGTACCTGGGTCCGGCAGCTTCTGTAGCGTTCCCCGCCAAGCCGTCGCTCGACCTCTAACAGGGACCACACTGACTCAACCTCTTGACCTTCCCCTACGGGGCCGGGTTTATCGTGATGATCATGGGGCGAGACGGGTTCCTGATCGGTGAGGTCTCGAGGCGCAGCGGCGCGAGCCGGAAGGCACTGCGGTTGTACGAGGAGGCGGGGATTCTGCCCCCGCCCCGGCGCACGCCGTCCGGCTACCGCGTGTACGGTAGCGACGCGCTCGACCTGCTCGCGTTCGTCAGCCAAGCCCAGCGGCTCGGCTTCACGCTGGAGGAGATCAGGCAGATCGTCGCCATCAAGCGGTCTGGACGGGCTCCGCGCCCACACGTCCGGGATCTCGTGCGCCGTAAGGTGGCCGATCTCGACCGGACGCTCGCAGACCTTGCCGAAGTTCGCGATGCCCTCAACAAACTGCTCGGATGGCGCGCTGCCGGTCGCCGAGCCGACGCTGTGGTGTGCGCATGCATCGAAGCCGCGAAGGGTCCCAGGAAGGGAGGTGCATCCCGTTCGGTTGGCTGGGGTGCCCGCACTCGAACGGCAAGTGCGGGCCGAGGCCCAGCGCAGGTGGAGACCGAGCGCCCACCTGCTGCAACGCGACGTTAAATCAGGCTTGAGTGTCCAGAAAGGAGGCCAGGGACACGTGGAGAATTTCAAGGTGCTGCTGTGCCCGGCTGGTTGTGGTCAGTGCCCAGAGGTGGAGATCGCAGGCGACAAGGTGCGGATCGGTGAGGCGGGAAATCGGGCCGTCCTGAAGACGGAGGAGTGGAACGTCCTCGTGGATCTGATCCAGTCGGGCCGGTTGACGAAGGTCTGACGCACTCGGCCCGGCTTGCCGCGATTCGAGTCGTGGCGCCGGGCCGTCCTCTTCGTCCATCCGTCTTCGTGGGACCATCGGAGCGTCAGCACCCTTCCGCTCCTGAAAGTCGATGGCAGAGCGCGAGTGGGCGTCCTGGCCCGTCGTGCGCCTGAGAGCAGCCCTGTCACCGAGAGTGTGATTCACGCCGCGCGATGCCGTGCAACTAGCCCGCTACTTACTGCGACGTCGGCCACTGACGAGCAGGCGGGGAAGTCCTTGAGAAGACGGACGATGTCAGGCGATCGATGACGCGAACTGAAAATCCTGTATTCTCTCGTGCTCTGGTCGATGGTTCCGACCGTGCTTATTGGCGTCGGGCCGCGGAAAAAATGGACGGCGTGGCGAGGCGCTGCGGCCGAAGCAGACCACGACGGGCCTGAGGCCGGTTCAGTTCAGATCTCTGACCTCGAGCCCTGCTGACGTCGTATATACCTTCAACTCCCGATGGTGTGGAATAGGTGTGGAGGTTGACGTTGTTTGGCACGATTTGCCGCGATAGGAGCTTATAAGTATTGAGGAGTTATCACGGTGTTTCTTGGCTTTTAATCAGGGGGTCCAGGGTTCGAATCCCTGACGGCTCACCAATAACATTTAGCGGTCTGCCGTTTCTGACGGGCCCTTTGCGGCGAACCACGCTGCGACTGCCGACCCCGCGACAGCTACGCAGGCGGCCATAAAGGCCAGCCAATAGCTCCCGGTGACGTCGAAGAGCCAGCCGCCCAGGAAGGGGCCGATCGCACCGCCGAGGCCGCCGCCCGCCTGGACCACCCCGAGGATCGCGCCCAAATGTGGCCCCGACAAGACGTCGGCCGGAATGGCCGACAGCTGCGCGATGCGCATGCCGAAGCCGAATCTGGACGCCGTATAGAGAAGGAGGAGCGGCAGATCGTGAGGGCCTCTGATCAAGGCGAGACAGGCAATCCCGACAATGGCGACAAGTGTGCCGAGCGCAAATACCCCCCAAGGGGCGGTCAGCGCTCGTGGGAATCGCACAATACCCTGCGGAGAATTCCCGGTGATAATGTGGGTCGACATGAGGCGCCGGCTCGCACTCGCCGCGGCTCTCCTGGTTGCCACCGGTTCAGGCACCTGGGCGGGCCCACCGACCGATCAGCTCCACGGCAGGATCGACCGCGTCCTGAAGGTCCTCGGGGAGCCCGCGCTCAAGAACGACGCACAGACGACCGAGCGTCGGGCCACGCTCCGCGGGATCGCCGACGAGATTTTCGACTTCACGGAGATCTCGCAGCGGAGCCTCGGCCGCCACTGGCAGGGACGGACGCCGAGCGAGCGCGCGGAGTTCGTCGCGTTGTTCGCTGACCTCCTCGAGCGCACGTACATTTCGAAGATCGAGAGCTATTCGGGCGAGCGGGTCGTCTATGCCGGCGAGACGCTGGACGGCGACCAGGCCACGGTCCGGACGCGCATCGTCTCGAAACAGGGGACCGAGATTCCGGTGGACTATCGCATGTTCCAGCGTGACGGCCGCTGGCGGGTCTTCGATGTCAACATCGAGGGCGTCAGTCTCGTCGGCAATTACCGCTCGCAATTCAACGCGATCATCGTGCGCTCGTCCTACCAGGATTTGGTTACGAAGCTCAAGGCCAAACAGGACGAAGGCGCGGCGCCGAAGGACACGGGCCGCCGCCACATAGAGTCGCCCTGAAGGGAGTCGCCCTGGAGGCGGCCACCCATGCAAGGCGCTGCCTTGACCCCGCTCATCTGCGGCCTGTCGATCGTCCTCGCCGCCCTGGCTCCTCCTCCGCGTCAGTGAAGGATATACCTGGTCCTTGGGGCCTCACGCGGTCGCGGCGGTCGATTTGAGGGCTCGCCGTTCGACCTACCGATGGAGACGAAAGGACGGAGCACAGGAGGCCACCGATGCGAAAGACGATGCAAAAGATCGCGCCATTCTTATGGTTCGACAATCAAGCTGAAGACGCCGTAAAGTTTTATGTGTCGATTTTTGGGAATTCCAAGATCGGAAGCATTACCCGCTATGAGGAAGAGGCGGCAAAGGCTTCCGGAAGACCAAAGGGATCGGTAATGACGGTGGCATTTGAGCTCGCTGGGCAAGAATTCGTCGCGTTAAATGGCGGCCCACTATTCAAATTTACCGAGGCGATATCCTTTGTCGTGAACTGCGAGACGCAGGAAGAGGTAGACCACTTTTGGGAGAAGCTCTCCGCGGGCGGCCAGGAGGTGCAATGCGGGTGGCTCAAAGACAGATTCGGTGTGTCGTGGCAAGTCGTTCCGACTGTCTTGGGCGAGATGCTGCAGGACAAGGACCGCGAAAAGTCGAAACGGGTCATGGCGGCGATGCTGAAGATGAAAAAGATCAACATCGAAGCGCTGAAGAAAGCATACGAGGCTGCGCGGTGAGGAGGCCGCCCTTGCCGAAGCTGGATGGGGGCGAGCCGAATTCTCATCCCCGGACTTCGAACCGGTAGGCGAGCACCGAACGATTCTCGCCCTCGTTGCTACCTGGCGGCCGTGATCGCGTCGATGAGGCCGTAGTCGAGCGCTTCGCGCGCGTCCAGATAGCGTCCGCGCCGCATGTCCTCGGCGATCTCCTCGGCGGGCCTGCCCGTGCGCCGGGCCAGGCGCCCGTAGAGCTTCCAGAGCAGCTCCTGCTGCTGGCGACTCTGCGCGGCGATCTCCTCCGGGGTGCCGGCGAACCGCGCCGTCGGCTGGGAGAGGTGGAACCGCGCGTGCCGCGCGGCGGCGCGGTGATCGGCGGCCGCGATCACGCCGATGGCTGGGCCGCCGATTTGACCTCGGCAAAAGACGCGCAGCGCCGAGCGCAGCGTGTCGGCCGTGTCGATCAGGACGAACGCCGCCCCGAGCGCGCTGTCGGAACTGTCCAGGTGGAGTTCGATGGGCCGGTCCCCGCGGGCGTCCAGCGCCAGGAGCGCTGCCGCCGCCTTCGCCGCCGCGTCATCGTCGAGCCGTCCGGTGACGAGCACGATGCGGCGCTCGAAGAGCTGCTCCTGCAGCCAGCCCCCGAGGCTCATGTCCCGAGCGTACAGCGCGCTCTTCCTGCGTGCGCTACTGCCGGGGCGGCGTGGGCGCGAACGGTAGCTTGGTGTAGCCTCGTTGCCCAAGTCATTGAGCTCACAGGCGAAGCCGTCGGCACGTTTGAGACTCGGTGCCACGCCCCCTAGAGGCAACGACTCCGAATGAAGCGAAGCATCGCCTGGCCGAGGGTGCGTTCGTGCCCCTGGAATCCGTGGCGCGCTCGCGGAATGACGATGCCGGCGAGTGAGCGGGCACGGGTCACGTTCCGCTCGAATGCCCTGATGAGCTCCGCCGGACGCCGGTCGAGGTACTCATCCCGACTGCCGATGATGGCCGCGACCGGCACGCGGACCCCTCGGAGCGCGGCCCAGCGAGCATGGGGCCGGTAGTAGGGGAATACGTCTTCGGCCTCGCCCGGCCGATACAGGCTGAGGTAACGCCGGGCGCTCCAGAAGCCCCAGGCGCGCGGGACGAGCGCCTCCGGATCTCTACTCGCGATCCGCTCCGCGAGCGCGACCCGCCGTCGAAGTTCGCGGCCCCGGATTCGCTTCATCTCTCCCGCAATGTCGGAGATAGGCCCGAGGAGGACCAGCCCAATCACGCGCCGATCGCGGGTGCGGGCCGCGTAGTGGAGCACCTTGTTGGCGCCGGTGGAGTGCCCGGCAAGGATGACACGGCCGTAGCCGCACTTGACGGCAAAGGCGATCATCGCTCGGATGTCCTCGATGCTCTGGCCGAACCGCTCGAAGGCCGCGCCGGCGAGGTGCTTGCCCCGGCCGGCGACGACATCGTGGCCGCGGTTGTTGAACTTGAAGTACGCGATGCCCGCGGCGTTGAGCCGTCTCGACAGCTCCCGGATCAGCGGCTGCCCGGAGGAGAACGCCGACCCGAGGCCGTGCACCCAGATGAGGGCCGTGCGCCGCCGGCGGCGCCTCGGTTCGGCGATGACGCCGTCGAGCCAGACGCCGTCGCGAGTGCGGAGGCGGACGAGCGAGACGGAAACGCCGGCCGGCCTTGTCATGCCCGGACGCCGGCCGGATTCGCGGAGGCGGTCAACCGGAAGTCCGTTTGGTTCTCGTCTTCAGCGCCTGGCCCGCGGTGGCGGCGCGGGCGACGCCGAAGGTTGGCCAGTCAGCGGGGAACTCTGATCCGCGCTGGCGAGAGCCGGCGGGTTCACGCGGTGCGGTTCTTGAAGTACGAGCTCTTGACGGCGATCTTGCCGCTCTGGAACGTGAAGATGTCGCAGCCGTTGACCTCGACCTTTTTGCCATCGGCCGTCGTGCCCGAGAAGATCCACTCCGACACGCCGCGGTTGCCCGCCACGAAGTGGTGCGCGTCACCGAATTTGGCGTCCGGGAAGATCTTGAACACCCGGGCGAACGCCTCACCCACACGCTCGCGTCCCCTGTAGCGCGTGCCGCAGACTTCCGGGCCCGCGGTGCTCTCGAAGACGCAGTCGTCGGACATGAAGGTCATCAAGACGTCGACGTCGTGACGGTTCCAGCCGTCGCCAAAGAACCCCCAGCGACGGCGTCCGACGCGCGCGATGATCCTCCGCGAAAGGGCGCTGAGTCAACCCCCATACATCCATCGCACTCTGCGGACCGGCACGATATATTGCGCCGGCAACATCGGGCCGCGACCCAAGAACTTCAGACGTCCCGCGTGCCGGCACGCCTCATTGAGCCTCATCAGGACGGTTGAGCCTCTCGGGGAACGCAGTCCTCCACGAAGTAGTGGTCGGTCCAGGGGTCCATGCGGCGAATCGCAGCGCGCGCAGCCTGGCAGACCTCGCGCGTTGGGTAGACCAACTGCCCGTCTGGCTCGAAATGGCGCGCGTGGCCGCTCGAGCCCACCGTCGCGACCGAGAGGTAGAGCGCGAAGACCCAGACGACCATCAGTCGAGCACCTGACCGGAGCCCTCCATGGCAGGACTCCAGAGCAACTCTGGTACCGGACTCGAACTCCCAGAACTATCAATAGCTTGGGAGGCTCTGAACAGGACCGGCCTGATCAGTCTCTGCCCTGGCAGATTATTCTCGAACCAGCACCCCCGGCCATGGCGCCAGACGACTCGTCCGGATTAGTCCTCGAACTTGGCGCCTACGAGATGTCCGCCACTTCACCCTGCGCGCCGACGGTGAAGTTTGAGGTGATACGGAGGATCTGACTGGTCGCCGAGGCGTTGGCCGGCAGTCTTTTGGCCGAGCCCTGACGGCGCGCCGCGGGGCGCGCCGTATACGAGTGCCGTATAATGGCGCGACCGTGTCCACTCCGCCGCCTCGACACCACCGGCCGCTGTTCGTCGCGGCGGTCGCGCTGCTCGCGCTGACTGCAACTCCCGTCCCGGCCCAGGCCCAGGCGAAATTCAAGGTCACCTACCAGGTCGAACAGACGGACTCCAATCGGGTGTACCTCGCGGGCCGGGTGTACAACGACGCCAGCGTGGACGCGGTTGACGTGTACGTGACGGCCGAAGCCCTGGACGCGTCGGGCAAGGTGTTGGCCCGCGGGGTCGCGTTCGTGGCCAGGTCCATCCCCGCGCGGAGCGACGCCGACTTCAGCGCCCGGGTACCCAACGTCGCCGGGACGACGGGCTTCAGGGTCAGTGTCTCGAACTTCCGCTTCGGGCTCGGGCGCAGCGAGTCGCCTTGAGGCCGGACGCCTGCGAGCGCGGAGGCTAGAGAAAGCGGCGGTTGGTGCGCTCGTCGGGCGGCTCGAGCCCGAGCGCCACGAGCTTACGATCGACGTAGCCTTTGTAGGCCTGCCGGATCTCGGCGTTGTCGACGCCCTTGAGCCCCCACTGGATGAACTTCGGGGCGTTGCGAGAGTCGGAGCGCCCGAACATGTCGAGCGCCGCCGGATACCATTTGAGGAGCAGGCGCCGGGCCAGCTCGCGCCCCCTCCCCTCGCTCACGATCTCGCCGAGGAAGTGGTAACCCATCTCCGAGTGGCCGAGCTCGTCGCGCTCGATCGTCGCCGACATCTTCGCGAGCGGGACGTAGCTCGACTCGCGCCAGTCGCGCGCGTGGAAGGCCCCGTTGAGGTCCACGAAGAAATGGAAGTAGGCGTCGTCCGCCCACGTCTCGCGCGGCAGGTGGAAGGCGTAGTGGGCGTACGGGACGTCGCGCAGCGCGAAATCGTGCTGGAGCCCGACCGCGATGCGGTGGAACATGATCGCGTGCTTGAGCTCTTCGGCGAGGTACTCGGCCTTGAGGAGCTTCGCCTCCGCGGTCGGGAACAGCGCCTCGGCGATGTCGAGGCAGGTTGCCATGAAGCCGAGGAAGCTCTTGTTGCCCGCCCGCTCGCCCTCGTGGCGCAGCATCTTGATCAGGAGCTCCTTGTACTCGTGTGGCAGGGGCTCGCCTTCGTCGAAGCGATAGGTCGGCCGGCTCACCTGAGAGGTGAGCGCGGGCAGGGGATCGCCCTGGGCGTAGGCCGGTCGCCAGAAGGGCCAGCGGGCGGTGCGCCCCCGCCGCTCGGCGTCTTCGATCACGCTCATCTCGCTCGGCAGTCCGGATCCGTCCGCCATCGTCCCTCGCTCACCCGGCGAAGCGTTGTCGTGCGGCCTGCCAGCGCGGGGCGTCGAGCTGGCGCACGCGCTCGCTCTGATGCCCGCACGGGCAGCCGAGAAGCCCCGACGCGTAGAGGTCGAACTGTTCGGCGACCAGTGCGGCGGCCATGCCCGGCAGGAGCCGGTCGCCCACGTTTCCGACCATGCGCCCACACCCGGCGCAGAGGAGGCGGTAGTAGGTCCCGTACGCCGCCGGCGCGTCCAGCGTGATCCCCACCGAAGCGTATGCCTGCCGGATCTCCTCGACGATCTCGCCCACGGCGCGATTCTACCCGCGCGGCCGCTCCGGCGCGAGTGGCGTATAATCCGCTCATTCGTCGACGGGTCGGTGCAGACACCCGGAAAGGAGAGGGTGATGGCCACTCAGACCGGCGCGACCACTTCAACCACTCCCGAGGCTCGAACGATGGCGCTCGCTCAGGAGGGCCTGATCGCCGGCCTCGTCGGCGCCGCGACCATCGCGGTCTGGTTCCTACTCCTCGACTCGCTCAGCAGTCGGCCGCTCTACACGCCCACGGTGCTCGGCACCGCGCTCTTCCGGCGGGGCGCCACGACGCCCCTGTCCGAGGTGCTGCCCGACCTCGAGATGGTCCTCATGTTCACCTGGGTCCACGGCCTGGTCTTCGTGGCGATCGGCGGCATCGGGGCGCGCCTCCTCGCGCTCGCCGAGCGCAACCCGAACTTGGGCTTCGGCATCCTGATGCTCTTCGTCTTCTTCGAGTGCGGGTTCGTCGTCGGCGCGATGTTCTTCGCCGAGCCGATCCTGCACGCGCTCGCATGGCCCGCGGTGCTCGTCGCCAACATGCTCGCGGCGGCGGCGATGGGCGGCTACTTCTGGGTGCGTCACCCGAATCTCAGGGTGCAGCCATAGGTCGGGTATACTGACGAGGCCTGACCCCGTCGTCTAGCCAGGCCAAGGACGCGACCCTTTCAAGGTCGAGATCGCGGGTTCGAATCCCGCCGGGGTCACCACCGTAATCTTTGGCACTTCTGAATTTCATCACGCCGGTTGGTCTCGAGCCCGCCCTCACCGTTGGACCTGGCACGAACCTCGCCTATCGAGATCGCTGGTTCATAAGGCGTTCGCACGCTCCTCGGACGAGGCTCGAGAGCCGGCGGCGAACACCTCGGAAATTCAGGACAAGGACACGGGGCGGTGAGGCCGTTGCATCGAGCGTCGGGGAAATCCCTGTGTCAACGAGGACGTCGCTTGTCAGGCCGGCACGTTTCGTGCGCGCATATGGTCAGGGTGAGGGTGTCACGATCGATGGGACGGCATCCGAACGGGGCCGGGGAGTCTGGATCCACTGGACCGCCTGGGCGACACGCTCAAGCCCGCAGAAAATGACCCTAATTAAAGGAAAACGTTGACTATTATGTCCGCGTTGCAGGCGTTGATCGAGAAATCCAAGGCGAAGCAGAATACATTCTTTGAGCTGCTTGGATTTGTGGTCCTTGCCGCGGGTATTTTTTGCGGCCTTGCTCTCCTCACTTACGACCCTACCGACCCGACCCGGATCGCCACGACGAGCGAAACCTACCGAAATATGGGCGGACCAGTGGGCGCCTGGCTCGCCAGTGTGTTGCTCAGCACCTTGGGGATGGTCAGCTTGCTGATCGCGGTTGTGCTGTTCTTTTGCGGCGGGCTTATGGCCCTCGGCTTCATTCGCTGGCCGAAGCCCAAACGTCTTGTGGGCTTCGCCGTCATCGTCGTGGTTTTGTCCGGACTCGTTCATATTGAACAACCGAATCTAGGCACGACGCATCTGCCCCATGGTCTTGGCGGTGTGATCGGCACGTTCCTCGGCAACAACCTTCTGAAGAGTATCGGTTACGGGGGCGCGGTCATCGGGTTGACGTTTGCAGGCGTCGCTGGCCTGGTGATGAGCGGTAACTTGACGGCTTCCAATACGGCAAAATTTGTCGAGTACCTGCTCTTTCTCCTGCAACGCCTGGCCAGCCGACCTGCGGGCAACGACAGCAAGAGACGACTCGCGTCGCTTACCAGCCCCCTCCCAAGTGAGACGACAGCCCAAGCCAATGGCGGAAATGGTAAGCGTACCGCCCAATCGATGACTGCGGACCAGGGCGACGAGGATGAAATTGACGTTCCACTCGACCTCACCTCCGCAGTGCCGAAAAATGGGAAACCCGACCCCAACATGTTTCAGACTAGCAAGGTCAATTCTTCAAGAAAGACCGACTTCAGCCTCCTGGTGAAGCAGCTCGAAGGTCACCTGCGTGAATTCAAGATTGAAGGCAAGATCACCAACACGACCGAGGGCCCGGTCGTCACGACGCTGGAATATGAACCAGGCGCGGGAACCAAAGCCGCAAGAATTGTCAGCATCGCGAACGACATTGCCCGCATGTTGCGCGCTCAAAGTGTGCGGGTGATTCCAGCGCTGCCCGGCAAAAATACCGTCGGCATCGAGATCCCCAGTGAGCAACGGAGCATCATTCGGTTCGGTGATGTGGTGAAGAGTGCCAGATTCCGTACCGAAGAGCTCACCCTGCCAGTGGCCCTCGGAGTCGACACCTTTGGCAACCCGGTGATCGAAGATCTGGTGCACATGCCCCACCTGTTACTTGCTGGCACGACCGGCTCAGGCAAGAGCGTCTTTATCAATGACCTCATTGCGGGACTCGTCTGCAAGAAAAGCGCTAAGGAAATGCGTTTCGTCTTTATCGACCCCAAGATGGTCGAATTGGCGGCTTACAAAAACTTACCCCACCTTGCCTGTCCGGTGATCAGCGATGTGAAGACCCAGGCCAGAGCCGTCCTCCACCGCTTGGTGGCGGAGATGGAAAATCGCTACGAGATGATGCTCGCGCTCGAGGCGCGAAATATTCAAGAGTTCAATGAAACGATCCGCACCCGACGCCGCAGTGAATTTGTCACATTCAGCGGTAAATGGCATCCCCTGCCCTACGTGGTGTTCCTCATCGATGAATTTGCCGACTTGATCCTCATTCTTGGCAAGCCGGCTGAAGAACTTATCACGCGCCTGGCCCAAAAAGCTCGCGCGGCCGGGATTCACCTGGTCATCGCCACCCAGCGCCCCTCCGTGAATGTCGTCACCGGTTTGATTAAGGCAAACTTTCCTACCCGCATTGCGTTTCGCGTCCAGAGTGGTGTCGATTCACGCACCATTCTCGATGCGATCGGCGCCGAGACCTTGCTCGGCAAGGGCGATCTTCTCTACCAGTCGGCCGGCAGAATCCAAAGACTTCACGCGGCTCTGCTCGAAGACAACGAAGTCAGGAAGCTGGTGAGGGCCTGCGCCTGAAGCCGAAACGTGGTCGCCTCGATGCATGCCTTTAGCGAGATGATCGGCTGACGTTCATTCCGTGCCGCTGCCCGCACCGGCGGGCCCGCGCCGTAGGCAGTCCCCGCACCGTTCAGAGGTGCTTCACGCGGACGAATGTGTTACTCGTTGACTGTGAGGTGCGGCCATGCCCGAGCGAGACCCTGAAATCGTAGCCCCCGGCCAGGGACGACGCCGGGAGTCAGTGGAGTTCGTCTCCCAGCCAGCGAAACTGCTGCGGATCGCGTCGATGATTCGAGAGGTCCTCCAGGATGTCCGCCAATCCTCGGTGGACGAACCTGGCCGGAAACGCCTGCGCGAGATCTACGATCGGGCGGTGGGCGAGTTGAAGGAAGGCTTGTCCGAGGATCTGCAGCACGAGCTGGGCACGCTCACGATCCCTCTCGAGGGAACCCCAAGCGAGTCGGAAATCCGAATCGCCCAGGCCCAGCTGGTCGGATGGTTGGAAGGATTGTTCCAGGGAATTCAGGCAGCCCTCTGGGCGCAGCACATGCAGGCGCGGGCTCAGTTCGACGAGATGCGCCGTCGAGGACTGCCACCTGGTTCCCCTGAGCAACAGTCCGGCGACCGCGAGCCGGGTCAGTATCTCTAGGGCCCACTCCGGTCCCATCGCCGCGGATGACGGAAGCGATCATGTCCGGCGCGGTCCCGCCGGGGTCGCGCCCTACTCGTCGGTCGACGACTCCTCGGCATCGATCGCTGAGACGCGATTGAAGCTCACGGCGAGGCGCCCGGACGCATCGGTCTCGAGGATCAGTCCGTCGTCGGTCAGCTCGATCAGCGTCCCGATGATCGGCCGCGGGGAGCTCAGCACGGAGACGGCGACGCGCCGTCCCCTGTAGCCGGCGGCTTCGGCCCGCCACAACACCCCCATGACCCGGCCGAGATCGTGCACCTCCCGGATCGTGCCGAGGCCCGGCACGGTGTGCGCTTCCGCCGCCTCTTGGCTCATTCCCTCCTCAGTGGCGACGCTCGCGGGTAGGCTCGCCGGCGGTGGAGCTGGCGCTGCGAACGTCGTCGCGAAGGGGCTGGGCGTCGCCGTGACGCCCGCGGGCTCCGCGGCGGCGAGCGGTGCTGGCTCGGCCGCCGGGCGACTGGCTGCCGGCGCCGGGAGTGCCGCAGCGTGTGCCCAGGCTCCTGGTGCCGGCCCGACGGTAGCCCGCGGCGCTTCGGCGCTTGCCCGAGCAGTCGAACGCGACGCGGACTCCGCCGCCCGCCTGAGCGCCAGGATGAGGTCGGACATCTGCCCCATGAGCCGTCGGAAAACCCAAAAGCCCAGGAGGGCGACGGCGAGGGCCAGGCCGAGCCCCACCTGAGCCTGCAGCCTCGAGAGCGCGCCGAGGGAGTGGACCGTCCAGACGAAGAGGAGGAGCGGCAGGATGGCGGTCAGGGCGAACACCGCCGAGGCGGCCTGCCGAAGCGTGTTGGACCGCGTCTGCGGCCTCGCTGCGCCCGCGCCCTCGGACGGCGTCGCCATCAGTCTTGATCCTAGAGAACAAATCACCAATTCGCCCAAAGAAAACCGCGCCCGCCCAGGCGCTACGGGCGCACGCCGATCTCATCGCAGAGCGCGTCAGAAGCGCTCCCGGTTCGCCCACGCAACTCGAAGGTCCTCGAGGCGTGGACGACCCTGCCGAAGGCCCGCCGGAGCGCCGCTTCGAAGGCGCGCTTTTCGGGGGGATCGGTATCGGCGATGGCGGGGAAGACCATACGGAGATAGCTCGGGTCGCTCCAGTGGTGCTCGATGACCACCCATTGTGCCTCGCCCACGACGCGCGCGCAGGTCTCACGGAAGTGCTCCACCGGCGTGTACGCGGGCGTCATCACGTCGATCGCCGCGACGTGCCGGCGCCCCGTCAGGTAGGGGAGCATGGGGCAGAAGGGGTAGAAGAAGAAGGCGTCGCCGGGGGGCGTGCGCTCCAGCTGAGCCACGATGGCCGTGAAGTCTCCCGCGAAGTCGTCGGCCGACAGACCGCGGCCCGGGACGACGAGCCCCCGCGCCGTCGGCACGGGGCGTGATCGGCTCGCGACCGTGACCACCTCGAGCGCACCTCGGACACCGGGGAGGCAGAGGCCGATCAAGAGCGCACTGACGGCGAGGCGCCCGCGGCGCCCAAGATGTCCGAGCAGATCCGTCACGGCGAGCGCGAAGAGCGGGCAGGCGAGCGCCACGGTGAAGGCGATGTGAGTGGCATCGCCGCGCGGGTAGATGCCGAGCAGGCCGACCACGGCGAGCGCCAGCGCCGCGTCGAACCGCGACTCGCGCAGTCGTGCTCCGCGCGCGAGGGCCAGGGTCGCGCCGGCGAGCACGAAGGTCACGGGAAAGAGCGCGACGAGAGCCCAGGTCTGCGAGGACACCCAACTGCCGAAGGGGACGGGTTGGATCCAGGCGTGGTGCCGGGCCGGGAACCTGATCACATCGTCGAACGCCGAAGAGAGGGTTCCCCGTGCGGCGAGGTAGATGATCATCGACGCCGGAACGAGGGCTTCGCCGGCGATCGCGCTCGCCAGCCGGGAGCGGTCCCTGGGGAGGGTGAGAAGCACCGCGACGACGGCGACGCACAGGAGCGCGCCCCGCGTCTGGGTGATCATGGCGGCGGTGCCGGCGAACAGTCCGGCGGTGAAGGCAGCCCCCCGGCGAGGCGCGCCGTCGAGTGCCAGGAACAGGCCCGCGGCCGAGGCCATCGAGGCTCCCGTGGTGAGCCAGTGGTGGTGGACGCCGGTCCAGTCGCCCTGCGAGAAGACGGCCCAGGCGATCGCAAGCAGCGCCGCGAGGGGACGGGAGCCGGACGCGAGACGGGCCGTGGCGTAGACAAGGGCGGCGATCGCCGCGACGACGCACACGGCAAGCACCCGCACCGAGGCGAAGCCGACTCCGAAGACCTTCATCCAGCTCGCGACGATCAGGAAGCCCCCGGGCGGGAGGAACTCGAAGAAGTCGCGATAGGGCACTTCGCCGCCGAGGATCCGCGCCGCCCCGTGGAGCAGGACGCCTTCGTCGCCGAGCCACTCGACGTAGCGGAAGAACGGGGCGCAGACGAGCGCCGCGCCCAGCGCGACTCCGTAGAGCAGCGGATCGCCGAGGAGCGATCGGCGCCGGGTCAGCATCCGGCTTGAGTCGGTGTTCTGACAGTCTGTAGCATGCGCGGGGCCATATGGTCGCTCGTTTCCGATGTTATGTTCCCGATTTTTTGGATTATTCCCATGGCATCCATCTTGCGGGAATACACCGACATCGGGAGGTCACTCGAGCCGGTCGTTGGAAACGATGGATCAAGCGAAGCCAAGAGTCCTGGTCGTCGACGACGATCCTCTCACGCGCTCGCTCCTCAGCATCGCGCTACAGTCACAAGCGTTCGAGGTCATCTCCGCGGGGGACGCGGGAACGGCTCTCGAACAGGTGAGGTCGGAGGCGCCGGAGATCGTGATTCTGGATCTGCGGCTGCCCGGGCTCGATGGGATGGAGGCTCTGCGCAAGTTCAAGGAGATCGCGCCGGAGCTCCCGGTCGTCATCCTCACAGGGTACGGAGACGTCCCGTCAGCGGTCGAGGCCATGCGGCTCGGCGCGTACGACTTCCTGACCAAACCCGTTGAGCCTGCAAAGATTCTCGTCGTGGTCCGGCGCGCCCTCAAGCATCAGGCGCTGGGCACGGAGCTCAAAGAGCTCAGACGGCTCGGGCAACGTGACGCGCTCCGCTGGCTCATGGGCCGGGGCCAGGAGATCCAGCAGGTGATCCAGCAGATCAAGCAAGTCGCCGACTCCAACTTCACCATCCTGATCCAGGGAGAGACCGGCACAGGGAAAGAGCTGGTGGCTCGCTCGATCCACCAGCTCAGTGCCCGCCGCGAGAAGCCCTTCGTGGCTCTGGACTGCGGCGCGATTCCCGAAACGCTGATCGAGTCGGAATTGTTCGGCTACGAGAAGGGCGCGTTCACCGGGGCGGACCGGCGAAGGGAGGGGCACTTCCAGCTGGCTCAGGGTGGGACGCTGTTCCTCGACGAGATCGTCAACCTTCCCTTTCCAACGCAGGCAAAGCTTCTCCGGACGCTCGAGGAGCGCCAGGTGCAGGTCCTCGGGGCCAAAGGCCCGCTTCCGGTCGATGTGCGGATCATCGCGGCGGCCAACGTCCCGATGGACGGCGAGATTCGAACGGGCCGATTCCGCCAGGATCTCTATTACCGCCTGAACGAATTCGTCATCGTCGTGCCCCCGTTGCGGGAGCGTGTGGAGGACATCGTGTACCTGGCGGAGCGATTTCTGGCCGAGGCCTCGATGGAGCTCCAGCGCCCGGTGCGCGGAATCTCGGACGAGGCCGTCCAGGTTCTCCTCGGGTATCACTGGCCGGGCAACGTCCGCGAGCTCAGGAACGTGATTCGACGGGCCGTCCTCCTGAGCTCGGATCTCGTCGAACCCGCGCATCTCCTGCCCCTGCCTGCGAACAGCGCGGAGGCACGTCCAGTCGAGGTCTCGGCCTTCTTGCCTCCTGGGCTTCCGCTCAGGGAGATGGCCCGCATGGCCGCCGCCGAGGCTGAGCGGCGGGCGATCCGGCAGGCGCTCCGCACGGCCCGTGGAAACAAGAGCGAAGCGGCCCGGATCCTCGGGACGGATTTCAAGACTCTTCACCTCAAGATGAGACGCTACGGCATTCGACCCGGAGAGTTGTCCTAGGCGGTCCTCGTTTTTCGTCATCCCGAACTCCCTCAGGGGGTTGCCTGGCCGAAATTCGAGGAAATCCCTGGGAGGTATGGCAACCCGGCCAGAACGTTCGCACCATAGATCTGGCGCCCGCGCCAGAGTCCGGCCCACGAAGGAGATCGCGCGCCCCGCGCGCTCCCTCCTACCCGCTCCCGATTCGTGTCAGCGCTCCCGGTGGTTACGGCGGCTCGTACGGGATTCACCCGCTTTGGACTAAGGCCGCGGCACAGGACTTGCCGACTCGTTTCGCGAAAGGGGGAACGCCCATGAAGAGTCGACTACGGGTTCTCAAGTCTTCGCTCGCGGCGTGCGCCATCCTCGTCGGGGGGATCGCGTGGGCCATTCCGGTCCAGGCTCAGACCACTTACAGCGGTCGGGCCTTCGCTGCGTTCGTCAACACGTCCCTCACCGGCCCCATATTCATCACCGATACGGGTGAGTTGCCACCGAGCGGCGGCTTCAGATCCGACGCGCTCCTGGACACCAGAGACCTCCACCTGGCGCTCCTGGACAGCGCTCTGACGGCCGAGGTGCTGGCGGCTTCGACCAGCGGCGCGAGCGGTGTGGCCGAGAGCTCCGCCTCGCTGGCAAACGTGAGTGTTCTCCCCGGCACTTCGACGCAGGTCACCGCCTCCTTTATCGGGGCTCGGACCCAGGCGACGTGTGCCGGCGTCCAGGGCTCAACCGAGATCGCCGACCTGACGTTCGGCGGCCAGTCGATCGCGGTGACTCCGGGCGCGACCAATCAAACGTTCGTGATCCGTGACCCGAGCGGTGTGCCCCTCGCAACGCTCATCGTCAACGAGCAGACGGTGACGGCGAGCGGGACGTACCGCGAGATCCGGGTCAACGCCCTCCACCTCATCGTGCCCGGCGTTGCGGAGGTGATCCTGTCGAGCGCGAAGAGCGACATCAACTGCGGGGTGACGACCCAGCCCGGTCCCTGCCACGACTTCGTGACGGGCGGCGGGTGGATCTCCGTCGGGAACAGTCGGGCTAACTTTGGGTTCGACGCCGGGTTCAAGGGCGGTTCCACGACACCGGACGTCCACCTCAACTACATTGACCACAACAGCGGCAGGAAGGTGAAGGCGACCAGCATCACCGTGTACGTCGTGGGCAGGCCAGCCACGAGCCGCCACCTTGAAGGGAGCGCCGAGGTCGACGGGAAGACCGGCTATACCTACGTGGTCGACGTCGACGACGAAGGCGAGCCCGGACGGAACGATACCTTCTCGATTCGTCTGAACGACGGCTACGCCGCCGCCGGAGCGCTCGACGGCGGGAACATTCAGCTTCACAAGTCGTGTCAGTGACTCCGGGACTCCAGGACAGTAGGTGATCGACCACGGGCGCCCGGATTCTCTCGGGCGCCCGTGGCGCGTGTCACGCGGCCTGCTCCTCTGCCATCAGCTCGCCTCCACTGGCGTGAGGGAAAGCTCGATCCTTTCCTGACCCCGGATGACCGTAATGGTAATCTCCACCCCGATCACCGCGCCGGCGAGGGCCCGGTGCACGTCGTCCACCGTCGCGACGGGGTGTCCGCCGATCGCGACGATCGAATCGCCTTCGCGCAGGCCCGCCCGCGCCGCGGGGCTCTCGGGCTCGACGGAGAGAACCTCGACCGCTTGCGCGCTCGGAAGGTCCCAGCTCCTCGCGAGACGGCGGTCGAAGGGACGCGTCTGCGCTCCGATACCGAGCCAGGCGCGCCGGACCCGGCCTCCCACGAGCAGCTCGGCGATCACCCATTTTGCGGTGTCGATCGGGATCGCGAAGCTCAGACCTTGCGCCATGGCGATCACCGCGGTGTTGATGCCGACGACCCGCCCCTCCGAGTCCACGAGCGGACCGCCTGAGTTGCCCGGGTTGAGCGCGACGTCGGTCTGGATCACGGCGTCGATCAGCCGCCCTGTCGTGCTTCGGAAAGAGCGCCCGAGGGCGCTCACCACCCCGGTCGATACCGTGGACTGGAAGCCGTAGGGATTGCCGATGGCCACGACGAGCTGCCCGACCCGCAGTGTCGCCGATTGCCCGAGCGTGGCGGTCGGCAGGCCCGTGTCGTGGACGCGGATGAGCGCCAGGTCGGTCGACGGATCGTCGCCGACGAGCACCGCACCGAGCATCCGACCGTCCGTCAGGGTGGCCTCGAGCCGACGGGCGCCGTGGATCACGTGACTGTTCGTGACGACGTAGCCATCGGGCGCGACGATCACCCCCGAGCCAGCGCCCGCCGTCGCCGAGCGGCCGCCACCGGGACGCGGCCCCGCCGAGATGCTCACGACGGCGGGCCCCACGCGCTCTACCACCGAGACGACTACCCGGGAGTAGGCGTCCAAAAGCCCGGTGTCATCCGTCCTTGCCTCTGTCACGCTCTTCCTCCTCCACTCGTTAGATGCGACCCGGATGCAAGACGCACCAGGGTGGGGGTGGAAAGGGCGCGGCGGTCCAGGTAGCCGAAACTACTGGACTCGAAGCGCCCCCATGCGTTAGCTCTGGCCTAGTGGCGCGCTCGGGAGTCGCCTGGATCGCCGTCGCCATCGTCCTGCTCGCGGGATGCGCCCGCCCGCGCCCCGCCGTTCTTCCCCCGGTACCGGCTCGGATCGGCTACGAGGAGACCGGACTGGCGTCCTGGTACGGGAATCCGTTCCACGGTCGGCGGACGGCCAGCGGCGAGGTGTACGACATGGGGCAGATGACCGCCGCGCACCGAACCCTGCCCTTCAATACGTGGCTGATCGTCGAGAATCTCAACAACGGTCGTACCGTCGAGGTGCGGGTCAACGACCGTGGACCGTTTGCCGGCTCACGCATCCTCGACCTCTCCTATGGCGCCGCACGGCTCCTCGGGGCGACCGGGTCGGGGGTCATTTCCATCCGTCTGCGGGTGATCGCCAGTTTGACGTCTGGGCCGCCGTCGCGGGACCGTGCCTTCGCGGTCCAGGTGGGAGCATTCAGCGCTCAGGAGACGGCGCTCGCGCTCCAGCGGGAGCTTGCGGGAACCGGGGCCGAGGCGAGCGTCCGGCAGGCGGAGGTCGGTGGGCGAACGATCTACCGCGTACGCGTCGGACGGTTCGCCAGCTCCGGGGAGGCCACGGCGACTGCGCGGCGCCTCGCCAGGAGCGGGTACGCGGTCATCGTCGTAACTGAATGATCCCGAGCTCGCCGGACGCGATCAGCTGCTGGCTTTCCGCCAGCGTTGACTCGGGTCCGAGGCCTTTGCGTCATCGAGGTCCAGCCGCCGCAGGATGCGACTCACGTACTGGCGCGTCTGCCGATAGGGTGGGATTCCACGGTGGTCGATCACGGCTTGCCTGCCGGCGTTGTACGCGGCCAGGACGAGCGGTAAATTGTTGTCAAATTGATCCATCAGGGCGCGAAGATGTCGGACGCCGCCCTCGATGTTCTCTCGCGGATCGAAGGAATCGCCCACCCCGAGGCTGGCCGCAGTCTCCGGCATGAGTTGCATGAGCCCGCGGGCGCCTCGGCGCGAGACGGCGCGCGGGTTGAACGATGACTCGGCCTCGATGATCGCCACGACGAGGTCTGCCGACACGCCGTATCGGTTCGCCACGTCCTTGATATGGGCGTCGAGAGCGGCCGAGACGTTGATGACGTGAGACCGGTCATGCGTGCCGGCCACGCGCGAGGCCACGTACCCCGAGACCATGGTCAGCAGGAGCACCCCTAAGCCGAGCCGGCACCGGATCCCTGGCGACATCAGAGGGCCCGGCCTCGACGCGGCGCGACCCTTCGTCCGCCGCTGATCATTGACGTTTAGGCCTCTGAGGGGCCTCCGAGGCGGTTCCGCGCGAGCGCGTGAGGTCGCGAAGCGCCAGCCACTCGACGTACGGGTCTGCCGCGGGCCTGCGCGGCCTCCGGGCTGCGATCTGCCCTGCCCCGTACAAGAGCAGGACGACCCCGGCCAGTGGCGCCACGAGGAGGGCGACCGTCACCAGCAGAACCTTGGCTTTCTTGCCAGACATCATCCTGGGGATAGGGCAACGATCGGACCAAACGGCCGGAATCCGATAACCGGCGGATTCGATGGACGTTCGAGAGCGAGAGGGCCGTGCCGTAGGAGCCGAGGGACTGATCAAAATCTTACCTGAGGGGCCGATTTCTCCCAGGGGCGGATACCGCCTGGCGTTAGTCGACGCGCCTGACTGAATAGCCCTTCCGCTCCATGCAGCGGTTGAACCGCCCACGGTCGAGACGCTGCTCGAGCGTGAGCCCGAACGCCCCCGGATCCTGTGACTCTTGGCGGCAGGCTGCCAAGTCGTGGTCGAGCCGCGCCGGCGTCACGTCCTTCTTGACGTAGGCCCACTGCGCCTTGGTCGCGCATGCGGTGACAAGCCCGACGATCGCGAGGGCGACGACGACACTCCGCCTCACTGGATCACCCGGTCCGCGCGCCTGAGCAGCGACGAGGGGATCGCGAGGCCGAGCCCCTTCGCGGCGTGGAGGTTCACCAGGAGCTCGAAGCGCGTCGGGCGCTCCACGGCGAGCTCCATGGGCCGCGCGCCCCGTAGGATCCGGTCGACGAGGCCCGCCATGCGGTGGAACGCTTCGATCCACGTGGGACCGTAGGCCAGGAGACCACCGGCGTCCACGAACTCCCCGAGCGGGTAGACCGCCGGCAACCGGCTCTTGGTCGCGAACACCGCCAGGTCGCTGCGCCGTGTCACGGTGACGGTGTCGGCCAGCACGAGCAGCGCGTCCGCGTCCTGCTCACGGAGCCGCTTCAGCGCGCTCCGGAACTCGGCGTCCTCGCGAAGCTCGACCGGCGCCAGCTCGACACCGAGCCGGCGCGCGGCGAGCCGCGTCGCGTCGAGCTCGAGGGCGGCGGTCGGATTCGACGGGTTCCACAGCACGGCGACGCGTGCGGCGCGGGGCAGTGCCTGCTTCAGGAGCTCGAGCCGGCGCTGCGCGAGCTCGGGGACGAAGAGGCTCACCCCCGTGAGATTGCCGCCCGGACGGCTCGCGCTGGCGACGAGCCCGTTGGCGACCGGATCGTCGGTCGTTGCGACGACGATCGGGACCGTCGTCGTCCCGCGGCGTGCGGCCTCGATCGCGGGCGAACCCGCGGCGACGAGGACGTGGACGCCGATGCCGCGGAGCTCGTCGGCGTGGCCGGGGAAGAGCGCGAGCTTTCCCTGGGCGTAGCGGTACCACGTCTTGACGTTCTGCCCCTCGACCCAACCGAGGTCGCGCAGCGTCCGACGGAGCACCGGCCCTGACTCCGGCGTGGCTTCGTCGGCGAGGAAACCGATCCGCGCGACGCGCGGCTCCTCGGCGATCGCGCGCGGCGCCGCCGGGAGGGCGAGCGCCGCGACGACGAGCGCGACCGCGGATCGGGTCGACGGCGGTCTCACGCGCGCGCGAGCGTCTCCCACGCGGCGGCCTGCACCGCGCGGTGCGGGCTCACCTCGAAGGCGGAGCCCGAGGCCCCGGTCGGTGAGTGCTCACGGCCCGTGGCGTAGAACGTCGCGCGCCAGCCGAGATCGGCGTAGCGCGTGAGCGCGAGATCGTAGCCCTGGCGCGCCATGCCCGCGGCGACGAGCCCGATCCCGCGCCACGTCCCGAGCCACGTCGAGACGGGCGCACAGTCGAGCGCGGCGAACCCGAGCGCGGCCTGGAGCAGCCGCCGGCGATCGGCGTCCGTCGGCGCGGGCGTCATGGCTCCCCACGGCGTATCCGGAATTGACGCTCGTCCGCGACGACCGGAGGGCGGCGCATGCGGCGAGCCTATCAAAGTGACGATGAAATTGGTATGATCCCCCGCGAGATGGCGCAAGGGCTGCGGGACTTGGTGGGCCGGGCGATGGTCGATCCGGACTTCCTCGTCGCGCTGCAGCGATCCCCGAACGCCCTGCTGGCGGACTACGAGCTCACCGCCGACGAGCGCGCGACGATTCTCCAGGCGCTCGCGCGGCTCGCCAAGACGCCCGCCGGTCAGCGCCGGCACGAGTTCCGCAACGCGCTCCTCCGTCGCGTGGCCACCTAGGCGCGTGGGGCGCGACCGGTGCGGGCGCCCGCCGATCTCCTGAGATTCCTGCGGGACGTCCGCCTCTTCACCCGGTTCGCGGAGCCTGAGCTGATCGCGCTCGCGGAGAGCCTCCACGAGCGGCGCCTGCGCAAGAACCAGCTCCTCTTCCGCGAAGGCGATCCCGGCGACGAGATGTTCATCGTCCGCCAGGGCGCCGTTCTCGTCTCCAAGGCCATCAGGGGCCGCGTCGAGCAGGTGCTCGATCACGTGCGCCCCGCCGACTTCTTCGGCGAGATGAGCCTCCTCGACGGCTCGCCGCGCTCGGCGACGGTCCAGGCCGAGGCCGACGCCACGCTGCTCGCCCTCGACCGGGTGGGCCTGCAGCGCCTCACCGACACGAACCCGCGCGCCGCCGCGGCGTTCTTCCACGCCCTGGTCCACGTCTTCATCGAGCGGCTCAGGCGGTCCACCCACCAGGTCGCCGAGGCGACACGCTGGGGTCTCGAGGCGACCGGCCTGGACGTGGAGTCGCGATGACGGAGCGCCCCGCGCCGGCGAAGCTCGAGCTCCTCGTCCGCCGCGACGACGAGAGCTTCGAGGTCCGCGAGGTCGGCAGCGCGCTCGGGTTCATCCAGTCGCGCCCTCAGCGAGGCGCCGAGGGCTCCTTCGAGGTCTCCGAGGTCCGGTCGTCCGTGGCGGCGGAGCGCTCGTTCATCCTCAAGAGCGCCGCGACCGAGCGGTTCCTCGTCCTCTCGGAGCCGGAGAAGTTCCTCTGGGAGCAGATGGACGGCAACACGTCGCTCCAGGAGATCGCGACCGCCTACGTCCTGCGATACGGCGAGTTCGACTTCGACATCATCCCGAACCTGATCAGGAAGCTCCAGCGCGCCCGGCTCCTCACGCTCGAGCCCAAGTCGCGACTGCGCCAGGCGCTCGCGCGGAACCGGGGCCAGCGCGTGGCGAAGGCCGTCGAGGCGACCCTCACGAGCCTCGAGCGCATCAACCTCTCGAGCCGCAGGGTCCAGTCGGTCTTCCAGCGGCTCCACCGCTGGGGCGGCTTCGTCCTGTTCACCCGCGCCGCCGTCGTCGCGTGCCTGGCGTTCGGCGTGATCGGGGGCGTCGCCGCGGTCGCCCTCATGCGGGCGCTGGACGACGTCTTCTCTGGCTTCGGGGGCCGCGCGCTGCTCGGCGTCCTCGCCGTGAAGCTCCTCTTCTTCGCGAGCGTCGCGCTCCACCAGCTCGTCCACGGGCTCGCCTGTGTCCACTACCGTCGCCGCGTGCGCGAGTTCGGCTTCGCCTTCCTGCACGGCTTCGTGCCGACCTTCTACGTGGACGTGACCGACATCTTCATGGCGACCCGGCGGGCCCGCGTCGTCACGGCGGTGTCGGGCACGCTCGTCCACCTGGTGCTCGGCGCCGTCGCGTTCCTCGTCGCGGCGCACGCGCCCGTGGGGAGCTTCACGCAGGCATTCGCCGTGGCGTCGGGCATCATCCAGTGGCAGGCGCTCGCGCTCTCGCTCTACCCCTTCTGCTTCATCGAGATGGACGGCTACCACGTCTTCGTGGACCTGCTGGGCGTCCCGACGCTCAAGCACGACGCGGTCTCGTACGTGAAGGCGCTGCTCCGCGGCCGGGAGCGACTCCGCTGGGGGCGGCTCGAGGCGCTCTGGCTCGCCTACGTCGGGCTCTCGTCGCTCTCGATCGCGGCGTTTCTCGCCTTCAACGTCTGGATCGTCGTCAGCGCGGTCTCCTGACGCTCAGCCGTCCACCTCCCGCAGCAGGGCCTCGATCGCGTCGCCGATCGCGCGCGCGTGCCGGCCGTCCGTCGGCGGCGGCGAGTCGAGCGCCGCGGCCTGAGCCGCCGGCGGCAGCGCCGCGAGCCGCGCCTGGGCGCGCGCGCGGAGCGCGTCGCCGACGAGCACGCCGAGCTCCACGATCGCGGCGAGCGCGAGCGTGGCCCGCGGGCCGCGCCCGTGCGCGGTGGCGAGCCGCTCGGCGAGCGCCGCGCGGAAGCCCTCGGAGACGCGGATCCGGTCCGCCCCGATCGTGACGAGGTCGCGCGCGACCGCGCCCCACTCGAGCGCGACCGCGCGCGCGACGTCCTCGATGACGGGCGCGAGCGGGCGGGCGCTCCCCGCGGCGACGATCGCCGCGACGCCGCCCACGACCTCGGGTGGCATCGGGCGGGCGGGACATTCGTGCACCACCGGCTCGAGGACACGCAGCAGGTCGCCCTCGGAGGCGAGGAGCAGATGGTCCTCGACCGGGCGCCCCAGCGCCCAGAGCGAGCAGAGCACGCCCTCGGGGACGTCGCGTACGCGCTTCGGGGCCTGACGCACGACCGACTGCCAGTCCGGCCGGTAGTAGGCGGCGCCGCGGAACACCACCTTCTCGACGCGCGCGCGACGCTGGACGTAGAGCCCGTCGGCCACGAAGAGACGCTCGTGGGGCGCGGGCGTCCAGGCGAGCTCGCCGGCCATAAACGCGGCGAGCGGATCGGTGGCGTCCGCGGGCTCGTAGCGGAACGACTCGAGGAGCGCCACGAAGAGCTGCTCGGTGGGGTAGGGGCCCCGGTAGGCGAGGCGGGCCACGCCCTGCGCGCGCGCGAGCTCGGCGATCAGATTCAGCACGGCGGTGCCGCCACCGGGCGGCAAGCGCGTGGGTTCGGCGAGCGGTGGGATGCGATCGATGCGCGCCCAATCGAGCGCTTCGAAGACGGTGAGGGGCTCGCCCGGCGGGTCGCCGCCTTCCGGAAATCGTTCCGCGCGCCACAGGCGATCCGCGAGCCCCCACGGCGCCGCCGTCGTCGCGCGGGGCTCGATCGCGAGCCACGTGCCGTCGGGGAGCCGCACCCGTGCGCGCGCGAGCGAGCCGTCGCTGGCCCAGGCAAGCTCGCTCACGAGGTGGCCGTGACGATCGAAGGACTGCACGACGCGGAATGATACAATGCGAACAGTCGATGCTGATCTGGCAGTCGGCCATTGAGATCTCCGGCCTCGTGCGAGCCAAGAAGCTCTCGCCGATCGAGGTGACGGACGCGGTCCTGTCGCGGATCGACGCGATCAACCCCGTGCTGAACGCGTTCTGCGTCGTCGCCGCCGAGCAGGTGCGCGCCGCGGCGCGCGAGGCGGAGATCGCCGTCACGAAGGGCGAGCCGCTCGGGCCGCTCCACGGCGTGCCCGTCTCGATCAAGGACGTCCTCTTCACGCGCGGGCTCACGACGACGGGCGGCTCGCGGCTCTTCGCCGACCACGTCCCCGACGAGGACGCGATCGCTGTCGCGCGTCTCCGGGCCGCCGGCGCGCTCGTTCTCGGGAAGACCAACACGTCGGAGTTCGGTCACAAGGCCGTCACCGAGAACCCGCTCTTCGGCGTGACGCGGAGCCCGTGGAACCCCGCGCTCACACCGGGCGGCTCGAGCGGTGGCGCGGCGGTCGGCGTGGCGAGCGGCTGCGGCCCGCTGGCGCTCGGCACGGACGGCGGCGGCTCGATTCGCATCCCCGCCGCATTCTGCGGCGTGTACGGCTTCAAGCCGTCGTACGGCCGCGTGCCGGAGGGGCGCGGGTTCCCTAGCGGCTTCGCCCGCGTGTCCCACGTGGGGCCCATCACGCGCACGGTCCGGGACGCCGCGCTCGTGCTCGACGTCATCGCCGGTGGCGACGACCGTGACCGGCACTCGCTCCCGCGCGAGGCGGGCTCGTACCTCGAGGCGTGCGACGGCCGGATCAAGGGGCTCAACGTCGCCTGGACGTCCGACCTCGGCTACGCGCGCGTGGACCCGCGTGTCATCGAGCACGCCGGCGCCGCCGCCGCGGAGTTCGAGTCGCTCGGCTGCCACGTCGAAGTCGTCAACCCGGGCTGGGAGGATCCGGAGGAGTTCTTCGGGACCATGATCGCCGCGCAGTTCTACGCGGCGTGGTCGGATCGGCTGCCGGAGGCCGAGGCCCTGATGGACCCGACGCTCGTGAAGTTCATTCGCCGTGGCGGCGCCGTCACGGCGAGGGACTACATCCGGGCGCTCGAGCGCGCGGACGCGTACTGGCGCGAGGTGCACGCGTTCCTCGAGCGCTTCGACCTCTTGCTGATGCCGACGGTCGCGGTGCTCCCGTTCGCCGCGGGCCACGCCCCGCCGCGCGAGGTCGCGGGTGAGCGCGCCTCGATCCTCGCCTGGATGCCGTTCACATTCCCGTTCAACCTCACGGGCCAACCCGCCGCCTCCGTGCCCGCGGGCTGGACCGACGACGGACTGCCGGTCGGCCTGCAGATCGTGGGCCGCCGGCACGCCGACGCGACGGTCCTCGCCGCCTCGGCGGCCTTCGAGGAAGCGCGGCCCTGGAGCGACCGCCGTCCCGCTCTGTGAGCCCGCTCCCGTGAGCCCATGACCGATCGCGCGCGCTGGGCGATCGTCACGGGCGCCCTCTTCGCGACGCTGGCGCTCGTCATCTGGCTCGTCACCACGGAGTCCCCCTTCATCCACTGGATGATCCGACTCTACCAGGACAAGCATTTCCTCAAGGAGACGGTGCGGTCGTGGGGGTGGATGGCGCCGCTCGTGTTCATCGCGATCCAGGCGCTGCAGGTCATCATCTCGCCCATCCCGGGCGAAATCACGGGCCCCGTCGGTGGCGTGCTCTTCGGGACGTGGCTCGGCGTGGTCTACTCGACGATCGGCCTGACGGTCGGCACGCTCTTCTGCTTCTGGGTCGGGCGGAAGTGGGGCGAGCCGCTCGTGCGTCCGTGGCTCAGCGAGCACAACTGGAACCGGTTGAACTTCATCCTCGAAGCCGAGGGCGCGATCATCTGCTTCATCCTCTATCTGATCCCTGGGTTCCCGAAGGACATCATCTCCTATCTCTTCGGGATCAGCCCGATGCCCTTCTGGGTCTTCGCGGTCGTCTCGACGATCGGGCGTCTGCCGGGCACGGTGATCTCCTCGTACTTCGGCGCCCACGTCGCCGAGCAGCAGTACATCTACGCGATCGCGTTTCTGGCGATCGTCGTGGCGTTCTGCCTGCCGCTCTACTATTACCGGGACCGCATCCTGAAGCGCCTTCACAAGCCCGGAGCCAGCAAGGCCCAGAAAAGCGCTTGACGGCCAGGCACGGCGCCAGTAGAGTACCGCCACCATGGGCAGCCAGTTGACGTGGTTCCACTTTTTTTACTTCGCCGGGGTCTGCCCAGGCGCTCTGAGCTAGGACGCACAGAGCCCCGCGGGCGGACCGGTCGCCCGCGGCGCCGACGATTCCAGGCCGCGGGCCGCTCCCGCGGCCTTCGTTTTTAAGGAGGCGCGACCATGATTATCGTACTGAAAGCGGGCTCGACGGACGCGGAGGTGGAAGACGTGTGCGGTCGCATCGAGCGGATGGGCTACCGGGCGCACACGATCCGCGGTGAGCTCCGGACCGTCATCGGCGCCATCGGCGACGACCGCGGCAAGGATCGGCTCAAGAGCCTCGAGTCGCTCGAGTGCGTGGAGGCCGTGCAGCCGATTCTCCAGCCCTTCAAGCTGGCCAGTCGCGAGGTGCGCCGCGAGGCGACCGTGATCCCGGTGGAGGGCGTGCGGATCGGCGGCAACGAGATCGTGGTGATGGCGGGGCCGTGCTCGGTGGAGTCACGTGGGCAGGTGCTCGAGGTCGCCGCGAAGGTCAAGGCGGCGGGCGCGCGCGTCTTGCGGGGCGGCGCCTTCAAGCCACGCACGTCGCCGTACTCCTTCCAGGGGCTCGAGGAGGAGGGGCTCAAGTACCTCGCCGAGGCCAAGCGCGAGACGGGGCTCCCCGTCGTGACCGAGGTCATGGAGCCCGACAAGGTCGACCTGGTCGCCCGCTACTCGGACATCCTCCAGATCGGCGCCCGCAACATCCAGAACTTCTCGCTGCTCCGCCGGGTGGCGGAGACGCGGAAGCCCGTGCTCCTCAAGCGCGGCATGGCCACCTCGATCCAGGAGTGGCTCCTGTCCGCCGAGTACGTCCTGAGCGGCGGCAACCCGCACGTGATCCTCTGCGAGCGCGGCATTCGTACCTTCGAGACCGCGACGCGCTTCACCCTGGACCTCAACGCCGTCCCGGTCGTGAAACGGCTCTCGCACCTGCCGGTGGTTGTGGACCCGAGCCACGGCACGGGGTACTGGGAGTACGTGGAGTCGATGGCCCTGGCGGGCGTGGCGGCGGGGGCGGACGGGCTCATCATCGAGGTGCACCCGCGGCCCGAGGAAGCGCTGTCGGACGGTCCCCAGTCGCTCAAGCCTGATCGGTTCGCCGCGCTGGTCGAGCGCGTTCGGCGCGTCGCCCGGGCCCTGGACCGGAACCTCTAACGGCTATAATCGGGAGGTGCGCATCAGTCTCAGGGGGCTCGGCCGCAGGCGGACCGTCATCAGCGTCGTTGGCTCGGTCGCGGCGCACCTCCTCGTTCTCGGCGTGCTCGTCTGGGTGAAGCCCCCCTCGATGGTCGTGGACGTGAAGCGGGGCGAGCCGCTCTTCGTGGAGCTGCCCGCGGCCGACGAGCCGGCCCAGCGCGGCCTGCCGCCCGCTTCGACGCCCGAGCGTCCGAAGGCGCAGCCCGCGCCCAGGCCCGTCGCGCCGGCAGCCAGCCCGGCGCCGGTCACGCCATCTCCGCCGATGGTCGCCAGGGCAGTGCCTGAGCCAGCGCCGCCGACGCCGGTGCCTCCTCCCCCGACGCCCCCTGTGGCGCCAGCCCCGGCGCCACCGCCGCCCGTCGCTCAAGCGCCCGCAGCCGCAGAGCCAGCGAAGGAGGTGCCGCCCGAGGCCGCCGCGCCGAGGGTGGCGCCGCTGGCGCCCGCGCCACCGGCGCCCCGGGAGGCGGCCCCTGACATCCGCGCGGCGCTGCGCCGCGGCGGCCCCGGCCCGGGCGGGGCCGGCGGCAGCGGCGAGGGGCGCGCGGGAATCGAGGGGGAGCCGATCCCGCTCGACTCCAAGGACCCGCGCTACAACGACTATCTCGACCGCGTGCGCCGGATGATCAAGGAGAAGTGGGCCTACCCGTGCGTGAAGAACGACGCGACGGGCCACTGCGAGTACAAGTCGGCGCAGCTCGTGATCGAGTTCGGCATCCTGAAGGACGGCCGGGTGCCGTTCGTGGTCGTGCGCAAGCACTCGGACTTCGACATCTACGACGAGTACGCCCTGAACGCGATTAAGCTCGCGTCACCCTTCCCGCCGGTCCCGGACGCGCTGACGAGCGGGCGCAAGGGCATCCCGATCCTCGCGACATTCAGCTATATCGTCGAGTCGTCGTTGACGAATCTGCTGCGCTAGGGGTAGCATGGGCGGTACTCTGGATAGGCTCGTAGCTCAGTGGGAGAGCGCCTCTCTGACGCAGAGGAGGTCGGCGGTTCGAAACCGCCCGAGCCTACCATTCATTACCCAGGACGAGCGCACCCCTGTCTGAAGAAGAGCGACACCTCAAGCTGACCGGCGAGTTCGACTGCGATCCCTCGCCGCTCGCGACGCTTCGCCACTCGACCTCGCACGTGATGGCCCAGGCCGTGAAGCGCCTGTTCCCCGACGTGAAGCTGGCGATCGGCCCCGCGATCGAGGACGGCTTCTACTACGACTTCGCGAAGGCCGAGCCCTTCACGCCCGAGGATCTGGTACGGATCGAAGCGGTCATGCGCGAGATCGCGAAGACAGACTACCCCTTCGAGCGCCAGGAGCTCCCCCGCGCGGACGCTATCCCCTTCTTCCGCGAGCGCGGCGAGCCTTACAAGGTCGAGATCCTCGAAGGTATCGACGCCCCGCGCGTGTCGCTCTACCGCCAGGGGGAGTTCGTCGACCTCTGCCGCGGCCCGCACGTCCGCTCGACGGGCGAGGTGAAGCACTTCAAGCTCCTCGCGTCCTCGGGCGCCTACTGGCGCGGCGACGAGCGGAACCCGATGCTCCAGCGGATCTACGGCACCGCGTGGCTCTCGCAGGAGGAGCTCGAGCGTCACGTCTGGCGCCTGGAGGAGGCGAAGAAGCGCGACCACCGCAAGCTCGGGCGCGAGCTCGATCTCTTTATCTTCAACGAGGTGTCGCCGGGCGCGCCGTTCTGGCTGCCCCACGGCTGGACGATCGTGCGCGAGCTCGAGCGGTTCGTCCGCGAGGCGCTCGATGCGCGCGGCTATGCGGAGATCTCGACGCCGATCCTCGTCAACAAGAAGCTCTGGGAGCAGTCGGGGCACTGGGAGCACTTCCGCGAGAACATGTTCCTCGTGGAGTCGGAAGACCAGATCTTCGGTCTCAAGCCGATGAACTGCCCGGAGTCCACCCTCGTCTATCGCCACGCGCTGCGCTCGTACCGTGACCTCCCGCTGCGCTTCGCCGACATGGGTCGGCTGCACCGGAACGAGCGCTCCGGCACCCTGACGGGCCTCCTCCGCGTGCGGCAGTTCACGCAGGACGACGCGCACATCTACTGTCGCCCCGACCAGCTCCAGGACGAAATTACCTCGCTCCTCGAGCTGGTCAGCGACTGGTACAAGACCTTCGCGCTCGACCCGTTCTTCAAGCTCTCCACGCGCCCGCCCAAGTCGCTGGGAACGGACGAGCAGTGGGAGACGGCCGAGCGGGCGCTGCACGACGCGCTGAAGGCGAACGGGCTCGCGTACGACCTCAATCCGGGCGACGGGGCGTTCTACGGGCCCAAGGTCGACATCGACGTCCAGGACGCGCTCGGGCGCCGCTGGCAGCTTGCCACCATCCAGATCGACTTCGCGCAGCCGGACCGGTTCGAGCTCGAATACATCGACAGCGACGGGCACGCGCGGCGCCCGGTCATGGTCCACCGCGCGATCTTCGGCACCTTCGAGCGGTTCATCGGGGTGCTCACCGAGCATTACGCGGGCGCGTTCCCGACGTGGCTCGCGCCGGTGCAGGCGCGTGTCCTGCCGGTGAGCGAGAAACACACCACGTACGGACGGACCGTCTGGGAGAAGCTCCGCGCGGCGCGCCTGCGGGCGGAGCTCGACGACCGCAACGAGAAGCTCGGCTACCGGATCCGCGAGGCGCAGCTCCGGAAGGTCCCGTACATGCTCGTCGTCGGCGAGCGGGAGAGCCAGAACGGGACCGTCAGCCTCCGGCACCGGAGCGGCGAGGACCTCGGGGCCGTCCCCCTCGACCGCGTCCTGGCCGACCTCGCGCGCGAGATCGGCTCGCGTGCGTCCGGTCTCACCGTAGGCCGCTCGTGATCGGGCGGCCGGGCCTCGCCATCCACGCCGGCTGCGGCGACTAACCACGAGGAGCGCGCCTATCAGTCAAGCGAAAGAGATCCGTATCAACGAGGGAATCCGGGTGCGGGAGGTTCGGGTCGTCGGCGCCGACGGGGCGCAGCTCGGCGTCATGCCCATCCAGCAGGCGCTCGAGTCCGCGCGGCAACAGGAGCTCGACCTCGTCGAGGTCGCACCCGAGGCGCAGCCGCCGGTGTGCCGCATCATGGATTTCGGCAAGTACAAGTACACGCAGGCCCGGCGGCTGAAGGAAGCGCGCAAGAAGCAGACGACGATCCTGGTCAAGGAAGTCAAGATGGGGCCGAAGACCGAGAAGCACGACTTCGACTTCAAGCTCAAGCACGTGCGGCGTTTCCTCGAGGAGGGCCACAAGGCCAAGGTGACGGTGCGCTTCAAGGGGCGCGAGATGGCGCACACGGAGCTGGGCTGGAAGATGCTCAACCGGATGGTCGAGGCGACGCAGGACATCGCCGTGACAGAGAACAACCCCAGGATGGAGGGGCGCATGCTCCACATCATCCTGAGCCCGAAGTCGCACAACTGAGACCGAGCGGGAGACCGACGCGATGCCAAAGATGAAGACCAAGCGCGGGGCGGCCAAGCGCCTGAAGCGTACGGCCTCCGGGACGCTCCGGCGTGCCGGCGGGTGGAAGCAGCACAAGCTCGAGAAGAAGAGTCCGAAGCGGCGCCGGCATCTCCGCGCGAACAAGCTGATCGACCCGAGCGACGAGCGCCGTCTGCGGCCGCTCGTGCCCTATCTCTGATCGGGGAGGACGGGACGTATGCCACGAGCAAAGGGTGGACCGAAGACACGCCGCCGGCGCAAGAAGATCCTCAAGCAGGCGAAGGGGTACGTCGGCGGACGGCGCAAGCTCTACCGCACGGCGGCCGAGACCGTCCTCCGCGCCGGCGCGTTCGCCTATCGTGGGCGAAAGCAGAAGAAGCGCCTCCTCCGCGGCCTCTGGATCATCCGCATCAACGCCGCGTGCCGGCAGGTCGGGCTCTCGTACTCGCGGTTCATGGCCGCGCTCAAGAGGGCCGGGATCCTGCTCGATCGCAAGGTCCTGGCCGAGATGGCGGTGCGCGACCCCCAGGGGTTCGCGAAGCTCGCCGAGACCGCCAAGGCGCAGAGCCGGTAGTTCGTGGGCCATCCGCGCGTCGACGCGATCGCGCAGGAAGCGCGTGAGGCCGTCGCCGCCGCGCAGTCCTCCGCCGAGCTTGAGCAGGTCCGCGTCAGGTTCCTCGGCCGCCAGGGCGTCCTGACCCAGCTCCTCCGCTCGCTCGGCACCCTCGCGCCCGAGGAGCGGCCGCGCGTCGGCGCCGCGGCGAACGCGGCCAAGCGCGAGCTCGAGGCCCTCCTGGACGCGCGTCTGCCGCGGGCGCTCGAGGCGGAGCGCCGCGCCTCGCGCGCGCGCGAGCGGCTCGATCTCACGCTGCCGGGGCGGCGCCCGCCCCGCGGCGCGCTCCACCCCCTCACGCGCGTCCACGACGAGATCGTCGCGATCTTCGCCGGCCTCGGCTTCTCGGTCGTCGAGGGGCCCGAGGTCGAGACCGACTACTTCAACTTCGAGGCGCTGAACATCCCGCGCGACCATCCCGCGCGGGACATGCAGGACACCTTCTACCTCTCGGAGTCCACGCTCCTCCGCACCCACACGTCGCCCGTCCAGATCCGCGCGATGCGGACGCGGAAGCCGCCGGTGCGGATCATCGTCCCCGGGAAGGTCTTTCGCCGCGACGTCGCCGACATGTCGCACTCGCCGATGTTCCACCAGGTTGAAGGGCTCGCCGTGGACCGCGCCATCACGATGGGCGACCTCAAGGGGACGCTCGAGCTGTTCGCGCGCCAGATGTTCGGGCCCGCGTCACGGATCCGCTTCCGGCCGTCGTTCTTCCCGTTCACCGAGCCCTCCGCCGAGGTGGATGTGCTCTGCTTCGTCTGCGACGGCGCGGGCTGCCGGCTCTGCAAGCAGGGCGGGTGGCTCGAGATCCTGGGCTCGGGCATGGTGCACCCGCGTGTTCTGAAGAATGTGGGTTACGATCCCGAGCAGGTCACGGGCTGGGCGTTCGGGATGGGGATCGAGCGGATCGCGATGCTCAAGTACGGCATCGACGACCTGCGGCTCTTCTTCGACAACGACCTGCGCTTCCTGAGACAGTTCGCATGACGATGCTCACGCGACGGGTCTTGGCCGGACGGAGCCACGCCGCGCCTTTCTCAGGCCACCCACGAAGTGTGCCGGCCCCGCGGCCCTCGCCGATCGCGCGACGGGTCTTGGCCGGACGGAGCCACGCCGCGCCTTTCTCAGGCCACCCACGAAGTGTGCCGGCCCCGCGGCACCCGTTACCATGAAGATCCCGTACAAGTGGCTCCAGGAGCTCGTCGGCCTCCGGCTGTCGCCCGCCGAGGCCGCGGATCGCCTGACGAACGCGGGGATCGAGGTCGCCGCCGTGACGCCGCTCGCCCCCGACGTGCGCGGGGTGGTGGTCGGCGAAATCGAGGCGATCGAGCGTGAGCTCGGCGAGAGCCACGGCCACCGCCTCCTCCTCTGCCGCGTCTCCACCGGCTCCCAGAAGTTCTCGGTGATCTGCGGCGCGCCCAACACGAAGGTGGGCGTGCGCGCCGCCTTCGCCCCGCCGGGCGCGGTACTGCCGGGCCAGCGCCGGGTCGAGACCGCGACGATCCGCGGCGTCCCGTCCCAGGGGATGCTGTGCTCGGAGCGGGAGCTCGGATTCGGCCCGGAGCCCGAGGATGGGATCCTGGTCCTCGACGGCGACACGCCGCTCGGCCGGGACCTGGTGGCGCACCTCGGCCTCGACGACCACGTCCTCGAGGTCGAGGTCACGCCGAACCGGCCGGATTGTCTGTCGGTCCTCGGCGTGGCGCGGGAGCTGGCGGCGCTCACCGGGGCGCGCCTGCGCGCGCCGAAGATCGCGTTGAAGGAAGCGGGACCACCGGCACGAACGCTCGTCCGCGTGCGCATCGAGGCACCGGACCTCTGCCACCGCTTCACCGCACGGGCCATCACCGGCGTGACGGTCGGCCCCTCGCCCGCCTGGCTCCAGGCGCGCCTGCGCGCCGTCGGGTTGCGCCCGATCAGCAACGTGGTGGACGTCACCAACTACGTCCTCTGGGAGCTGGGTCACCCGCTCCATGCCTTCGACTACGACACGGTGACCGACGCGACGATCGTCGTGCGGCGGGCGCGCGCCGGCGAGAGCTTCACGACCCTCGACGGCCAGGCGCACGCGCTCGACGACTCGATGCTCGTCATCGCCGACCCGCGCCGCGCGATCGGGATCGCCGGCGTCATGGGCGGCGCCAACACCGAGGTCACCGATAGGACGACGCGCGTCCTCCTCGAGAGCGCCTGGTTCAGCCCGGTCTCGATCCGACGCACCGCACGGACGCTCGGCCTCAAGACCGACGCGGCGTACCGCTTCGAGCGCGGCGCCGACATCGAGGCCCTCGTGGACGCCTCCGCGCGCGCCGCACAGCTCATCGCGGAGCTCGCGCGGGGCGCCGTCGCGCGCGGCCTGGTGGACGCCTACCCGCGGCGCCGCCCGCCACGGCGGATCAGCCTGCGGATGGCGCGCGTCGAGCGCGTGCTCGGGGTGGTCCCGCCGCGGGCGAAGGCGCGGGCGATCCTCGCCGGCCTCGGGCTCCCGACGCGCCAGAAGGGGAGGGACCTCGAGGTCGACGTGCCGAGCTTCCGGCGCGACCTCGCGCTGGAGGACGATCTCGTCGAGGAGCTGATCCGCGTGTGGGGCTACGACAAGCTCCCGTCGACGCTCCCCGCGAGCGTCGTGGACGTCGTGAGGCATCCGGCGACGCTCGTCCAGGCCCAGACCGTCCGCCGCGCACTCGTCGGCGCCGGCCTCGCCGAGGCGATCGCGCACGCGTTCAGCGACCCGGCGCGCGCGGCTCTCCTCCGAGCCCCCGGCGCGCCCGAGCCGCTGCGTCTCCTGAACCCGCTGAGCCAGGACGCGTCGCTCCTCCGGATCCATCCGCTCGAGGGCGTGCTCGCCGCCGTCGCGGTCAACGTGCGGCGCCAGCAGCCCGACGTCGGCGTGTTCGAGATCTGCAAGACCTACGAGGCCGACACGGGGGAGACCGGCGCGCGCGAGCCGCGCTGGGTGGCCATCGCGCTCACAGGGGCGCGCGCCGAGCACGCGTGGCACACCACGGATGCCCGCGTGGACGTCTACGACGCCAAGGGCCTCGGCGAGCACGTCCTCGACGCGCTCGGGGTCAGTGGCCTCCGGCCGGGGGGTGTCGGCCGGCTCGCCGGCTTCGAACCCGACTGCCACGGTACTCTCGTCGGCGAGGCTGGAACGATCGCCGCCGAGTTCGGCGAGGTAGCGGCCGCGGTGCGCGAGGCGTTCGGCATCGACACTCCCGTCCTCGCCGCCGCGGTGTCTCTCGACGTCGCGGCGGCGGCGCCGCAGGTCCCGCTCCGCTACCGTGCGCTTCCGCGCTTCCCCGCGGTCCAGCGCGATCTCGCGTTCGTCCTCGGCGCCGACCAGCCGTGGACCGCCGCCGAGATCGAGGCGAAGCTCGCCGAGGCGGCGGGGCCCCTCCTCCGGCGCGTGACGCTCTTCGACGTCTTTCGCTTTCCCGACGGCCGGCGGAGCCTCGCGTGGCGGCTCACCTTCCAGGCCGAGGACCGGACGCTGACGGACGACGAGGTGAACCGGGTCCAGGAGCGCATCACCGAGGCGCTCAGGGGGACCTTCGGCGTCACGCTGAGAAGCGCCTGATGGGGAGGAGTGCCTGATGGGCGACTCTGTCGTCGAGCGTGTGGCACAGCTCGAGGAAGCGGTCCGCCGCGCCGTCGATACCCTCGGCCGGCTCCGCGACGAGAATCGGGAGCTCAAGCGCGAGGTGCGGCGGCTCACCGACGAGCGCAAGCAGGTCCTGACGCAGGTGGACTCGATCCTGAAGGACATCGCCAGGCTCGAGCTGGACAAGCCCGAATGACCGAGGGGAGGCGCGTCGAGCTCACGTTCCTCGGCCAGTCGCTCGCGCTCCGCACCGAGGCCTCGCCCGACTACATCCGAAAGCTCGCGAAGTTCGTGGAGGACCGCGTGGCCGAGCTCAAGCGCGCCGGGGTCAAGGATCCGCTGAAGGCGGTCTCGCTCGCCGCGCTCGACATCGCCGACGAGCTCTTCCGTGCGCGAGACGAGAAGGGGCACGGGGCCGCCGACGTCGGCGCGCGCCTCGGAGCGCTCGTCGCCCTGCTCGACCGAGCCGCGCCGAAGGAACCGTCCTAGCTTTTCAGACTCGCCTCGCGGCGCGCGTCGCAGAGCCTCCGCGGCCGCCGCTCGGCACTACGCGAAGCTGCCGTGGCGGCCGGCGCCCGCCGCGAAGCGACTGGCGCCTTCGAGGCTCTCGCCGGTGGCCGCCGACCGCATCCCGAGCGCGTGCTCGCGGCGCAACGCGGCGCCGAGCCGCACCCCGAGCGCGTCGTAGGCCGACTGCCGGTCGCTCTTGACCGAGTGCGGCGGGAAGCCGGCGATCCGGAGCGCGAGGGCCTGGGCCTCCTCGCGCGCCTTGCCCTTCGCCACGACCCGGTTCGCGAGGCCGATGCGCTCGGCCTCACGCGCGTCTACGGGACGGCCCGTCAGGATCAGATCGAGCGCCCTGCCGAAGCCGACGACCGCGGGCAGTCGCACGGTGCCGCCGTCGACGAGGGGAACGCCCCAGCGGCGGTTGAAGACGCCCAGGATCGCGTCCTCCTCGACCACGCGCAGATCGCACCAGAGGGCGAGCTCGAAGCCACCGGCGACGGCATGGCCCGACACCGCGGCGATCACCGGCTTGCCGAGCCGGATGCGCGTCGGGCCCATCGGCCCCTCGCCGTACGCGCGAGCGAGTCTCCGCGGAGCCGCGGCAAAGGCCTTGAGATCGTAGCCCGCGCAGAACGTCCCACCGGCGCCCCAGAGCACGGCGACGCGCGCGGTCCGGTCCTGGTCGAAGGCGCGGAACGCGACGCGGAGCGCCTCCGCCGTCGGCGGGTCCACCGCGTTCCGCCGCTCGGGCCGGTCGAGGATGATCGTCGTCACGGGGCCGTTCGTCTCGCGTCGCACGCCGGGGCGTTCCATCACTTGCATCCTCCTCGCCCGTCATGGTACACACGAAGCGTCCCTGCGCTGTTTGTGATGTCGGGGGAAAGTTTCAACCTCGGAAACACAACGGGAGCTGTGACAGAGGGTGGTGCGCAAGCCCCTCCGAGAAGGGGAAGCCTGAAGCCCTCTTAATTAACGGCGCCCACCTGGTCAAGCCAGGTTCGAAACACCGTCGGCACACGGCAGAGGCGGGGATTTGACTGATTCCTTGCCTGCCGCCTATACTGCGGAAATGCAAGAAGTTTGGCTGAGTCTCGACGCGATCTTCGGGATCATCGGCCTCGTCGTCGGGTTTGTCCTCCACAAGTGGTTCACCGAGCGCAAGATCGGCGATGCCCAGAGCCGCGCCGAGGCTCTCGTCCAGGACGCCGCGCGGGACGCCGAAACCCGTCGCAAGACCGCCGAGCTCGAGGCCAAGGAGACCGCCCTCAAGGCCCGGATGATCTTCGAGGACGAGACGCGCCGGCGTGAGCGCGAGATCCAGCAGATCGAGCAGCGCGTCCTCTCCAAGGAGGAGGATCTCGCCCGGAAGCTCGACCAGCTCGAGCGGCGGCTGACCGAGTCCGCCACCAAGGACCGCGACCTCATCACGCGCGAGAAGGTGCTCGGCGAGAAGGAAGGCCGCCTCGCCTCGGCGCTCGAGGAGCAGAAGCGCAAGCTCGAGACGATCGCCGGGCTCACCGCCGAGGAAGCGAAGCGCCAACTCCTCGCGGCGATGGAGGGGGAGGCGCGCCGCGAGGCGCAGCTCCTCGCCATGCGCCTCGAGGAGGAGGCGCGCGAGACGGCGGACGTCAAGGCCAAGGAGGTCCTCGCCACGACCATCCAGCGCCTCGCGCCCGACTACACCGTCGAGACGGCGGTGGCGGTCGTGGACCTGCCGTCGGACGACATGAAGGGGCGCATCATCGGCCGCGAGGGGCGCAACATCCGCGCCCTCGAGCTCCACACGGGCGTGGACCTCATCGTCGACGACACGCCGGAAGCCGTCCTGATCTCCTCGTATGACCCCTACCGGCGCGAGATCGCCCGGCAGGCGCTCCAGGTCCTGGTCGCCGACGGCCGCATCCACCCGGCGCGCATCGAGGAGGTCGTCGAGAAGGTCAAGAAGGACATGGAGCAGCACCTGAAGGACGAGGGCGAGAAGGCCTGCTTCGAGGTGGGCGTCCACGGCCTCCATCCCGAGCTGGTCAAGCTCGTCGGCCGGCTCAAGTTCCGGACCTCCTACGGCCAGAACTGCCTCCAGCACTCGAAGGAGGTCGCCTGGCTCGCCGGGATGATGGCGGCGGAGATCCGCGTCGACGCCAAGCTCGCCAAGCGCATGGGGCTCCTCCACGACATCGGCAAGGCGCTCACGCACGAGCAGGAGGGGAGCCACCCGGAGCTCAGCCTGCAAGTCCTGACCAAGTACAACGAGTCGCCCAAGGTCATCAACGCGGCGCTCTGCGGCCACGAGAACATCAAGCCCGAGACGATCGAGGCCGTGCTGGTCGAGGCCGCGGACGGCGTCTCGGCGGCGCGCCCCGGGGCCCGGCGGGACGTGCTCGAGTCCTACATCAAGCGGCTCGCGAAGCTCGAGGAGATCGCGCTGTCCTACCGGGGTGTCGAGATGTGCTACGCGATCCAGGCCGGGCGCGAGCTGCGCGTGATGACGAAGGCGGACATCGTCTCCGACCTCGACGCCCACCAGCTCGCCAAGGACATCACCAAGCGCATCGAGGCCGAGATGCAGTACCCCGGACACATCAAGGTGGTCGTGATCCGCGAGACGCGCGCCGTCGAAGTGGCGAAGTAGGCGCGATGAACATCCTGATGGTCGGGGACGTCTACGGCGAGCCGGGCCGTGCCGCGATCACGAATCTGCTCCCGAAGCTCCGTCAGCAGCACGCGATCGACTGCTGCGTGGTCAACGTCGAGAACGCCGCGGGCGGCTTCGGGGTGACGCCGCCGATCGCGCGGCAGATCCTCGCCGCCGGCGCCGACGTGATGACCTCGGGCAACCACATCTGGGACAAGAAGGAGGTCGTCGAGTACATCGTCAAAGAGAACCTGCTCCTGCGTCCCGCGAACTTCCCCGCGGGCACGCCCGGGGTGGGCCACGTCACCGTCAAGTGCGGGCCCCACAAGGTCGCGGTCGTGAACCTCATGGGGCGCGTCTTCATGCTGCCGATCGACTGCCCCTTCCGGAAGGCCGACGAGCTCGCCGCCGAGCTCCGCCGAGAGACGCCGGTCATCCTCGTGGACATGCACGCCGAGGCGACCAGCGAGTCGCTCGCGATGGGCTGGTACCTGGACGGGCGGGTGAGCGCGGTCGTCGGGACGCACCGCCACGTGCAGACCGCGGACGAGCGCGTGCTGCCCGGCGGGACGGCGTACATCACCGACCTCGGGCTCACGGGACCGACCGACGGCGTGATCGGGGTGGACCGCGACCAGATCATCCAGCGCTTCCTCCACCAGATGCCGCTGCGCTTCGAGACCGCCAAGGGGCCCGCGGCCCTGCACGGGGTGGTCATCGTCGTGGAGCCGGAGACCGGCCGCGCGTCGTCGATTCGCCGCCTCAGCGTCCCGGCCTGATCCCCTCTTGATCCTCGACGGTCGGAGCGTCGCCCAGAAAGTCCTCGGCGAGGTCAAGGCCGGTGTCGAGCGGCTGCGCGGGGAGACCGGGGTGGCGCCGATGCTCGCCGTCGTGCTCGTCGGCGACTTCGCGCCGTCGAAGATCTACGTCGCCAACAAGATGAAGGCCTCCGACGCCGTCGGGATCGCCACGCGCGACCACCTCCACCCCGGCGGGCTCACGCAGGCGGCGCTGCTCGCCCTCCTCGGCTCGTTGACTGCGGACCGCGCCGTGCACGGCATCCTGCTCCAGCTGCCGCTGCCGAAGGGGCTCGACGAGGACGAGGCGATCGCCACGATCGTTCCCGAGAAGGACGTGGACGGTCTCCACCCGACGAACCTCGGCCGGCTCCTCGCCGGCGCGCCGACGGTCGTCCCGTGCACGCCCGCCGGGTGCCTGGAGATCCTCGACCACTACGGCGCCAAGCTCGAGGGAAAGGAGGCCGTCGTCGTCGGCCGCTCGCGCCTGGTCGGGAAGCCCCTGGCCCAGCTTCTCCTCGCGCGCCACGCCACCGTGACGATGTGCCACACGCGCACGCGGGACCTCGCCGAGCACACGCGGCGCGCCGACGTCCTGTGCGTCGCCGCCGGGCGGGCGCGGGTGATCACGGGCGACATGGTGAAGGAGGGGGCGTGGGTGATCGACGTCGGGATCAACCGGCTCGAGACGGGGCGGCTCGTCGGCGACGTGGACTTCGACGCGGCGTCGAAGCGCGCGGAGGCGATCACCCCTGTGCCGGGCGGCGTCGGGCCCATGACGGTCGCGATGTTGCTCCGGAACACCTTGCGCGCGGCGCAACGCCAGTTGCTCGGCGGGGGGCCGCGCCCCGCGTCCGACGCCTCCCCCCAGGGGGTGCGCGGGCAAGGCCCGCGCGCGAACGCATGACCGGCAGCCGCGCCGTGTTGACGGTCTCCCAGGTCACCGAGCAGCTGCGGGCGGTGCTCGAAGAGCGCTTCCCGGCGGTGTGGGTCGAGGGCGAGATCTCGAACTTCCGCGCCTACGGCTCCGGCCACGCCTACTTCACCCTGAAGGACGCCGACGCCCAGCTCCGCTGCGTGGTCTTCCGGACGCGCGCACAGCGGATCCGGTTTCAGCCGGCCGACGGCCTCCACGTGGTCGCGTTCGGCTCGGTCGAGGTGTACGCCCAGCGCGGAGAGTACCAGCTGGTCGTGGAGCTGCTCGAGCCCAAGGGGCTCGGCGCGCTCCAGCTCGCGTTCGAGCAGCTGAAGGCCCGGCTCCAGGCCGAAGGCCTGTTCGACGTGGCGCGAAAGCGGGAGCTGCCGCGATTCCCGAAGAAGATCGGGATCGTCACCTCGCCGAGCGGCGCCGCCCTCCGCGACATGCTGCGCGTGATCGGCCGACGCTTCGGCGAGCTCTACATCGTGATCGCGCCGTGCCGCGTGCAGGGGGAGGGCGCCGCCGAGGAGGTCGCGCAGGGGCTCCGCGACCTCGACGCGCTCGGCGACGTGGACGTGGTCATCGTCGGCCGGGGCGGCGGGTCGCTCGAGGACCTCTGGGCCTTCAACGAGGAGGCGGTCGCCCGCGCGATCGCGGCCTCGAAGGCGCCGGTCATCTCGGCGGTCGGCCACGAGGTGGACTTCACGATCGCCGATTTCGTCGCCGACCTGCGGGCGCCGACCCCGTCGGCCGCGGCCGAGCTGGTGGTGCGGGAGAAGCAGGCGGTCGTGGACGCGCTCGACGACTTGCGCGAGCGGCTCGAGCGCGCCGCGACGCGGCCGCTCCGGGATCTGGAGCGCCGCGTGGACGAGCTGGCGCTGCGCCTGCGCCGTGCGATGACCGGGGAGCTGCGACACAGGAGCCACCGGGTCGAGATGCTCGTCTCCACGCTCCGCTCGACGAGCCCCGTCGCGCGCGTCGCCACCGGCCGGCACCGCCTGGAGCGTCTGGACGCGCGGCTCGCCGCCGCGGTCGCGCGGAGCTGCGACCAGTCACGCGGCCGGCTGCGGGCGCTGGTGGCCAAGCTCGACTCGCTCTCGCCGCTGGCCGTGCTCGGCCGCGGCTATAGTCTCACGCGCACCGCCGCCGGCGCGATCGTGCGGAGCGCGCGAGCGGTGCGGGCGGGGGACGACGTCCGCGTGCTGCTCCACGAGGGAAGCCTCGACTGCCGCGTCGCGCGGACGAGGGACGAGGATGACCGACCTCAAGTTTGAGGACTCGCTCGCGCGCCTCGAGCAGATCGTGAGCCAGCTCGAGAGCGGCAACCTGCCGCTCGAGGAGTCGCTCCGATCCTTCGAGGAAGGGATCGCCCTCGCGCGGCGGTGCGCGAAGTATCTGGAGGACGCCGAGAAGCGCATCGAGATCCTGGCGAAGGACGAGCACGGGGCGCTCGGCACCAAGCCGTTCTCGTGGGAGCCGGACGGGGAAGCGTGAGCGGCTTCGTCCTTCAGGCCTACCTCACGGAGCGCCGCACCCTGGTGGACGCGGCGCTCGAGCGCTTCCTGCCGGGCGAGACGACCCCCCCGCCGACCGTCCACCGCGCCATGCGCTACAGCGTCATGGCGGGCGGCAAGCGCCTGCGCCCCATTCTCGTCATCGCCGGCGCCGAGGCCGTCGGCGGCGCGGCCGCGATGGTCCTGCCGACGGCGTGCGCGCTCGAGATGATCCACACCTACTCGCTGATCCACGACGACCTGCCCGCGATGGACGACGACGACTACCGCCGTGGGCGTCTCACCAACCACAAGGTGTTCGGCGACGCGACCGCGATCCTGGCGGGCGACGCGCTGCTCACGCTCGCGTTCCGGCTCATCGCCGACAACGCCGACCTCGTGCGCGATGCCCGCGTCATCCGTGACGTGGTCGCCGAGGTCGCGGACGCCGCCGGCACCGCCGGGATGGTCGGCGGCCAGGTCGTGGACATCGAGTCGGAGGGCAAGGCGATCTCGGCCGACACGCTCGAGTACATCCACCGCCACAAGACCGCCGCCCTCATCCGCGCCTCGCTCCGCGTGGGCGCGCGTCTCGCCGGTGGCGACGCGGCGGCCGTGACCGCGATCAGCGAGGCGGGGAGCGATCTCGGGCTCGCCTTCCAGATCGTGGATGATATCCTCGACGTCGAAGGGAGCCTCGAGGAGCTCGGCAAGACCGCCGGCAGCGACGAGCGGAAGCAGAAGGCGACCTACCCGGCCATCCACGGCCTCGAGGGCTCACGACGCCAGGCGCGGATGCTGATCGAGCGAGCGAAGGAACGGCTCGGGGCGTTCGGTGAGCGGTCGGCGCCGCTCTGCGCCCTCGCCGACTACGTGCTCGAGAGGAAGAACTAGCGTGTCGGCCATCTCCCACGTCTACGCCCGGGAGATCCTCGACTCGCGCGGCCACCCCACGATCGAGGTCGACGTCCAGCTCGAGTCGGGAGCGTGGGGGCGCGCCGCGGTGCCGTCCGGCGCCTCCACCGGCAAGCGCGAGGCCGTGGAGCTGCGCGACGGCGACAGTCAGCGCTACCGGGGCAAGGGCGTGCGGCGCGCCGTGCGGAACGTCGAGGAAACGATCACCCCCGAGATCGAGGGGATGGAGGCTTCCGAGCAGGCCGCGGTGGATCAGGCGCTGCTCGAGCTGGACGGCACGCCCAACAAGTCCGCGCTCGGCGCCAACGCGATCCTCGCCGTCTCGCTCGCCGTCGCGCGCGCCGCGGCGGACGACGCGGGGCTGCCGCTCTACGCCTACCTCGGCGGCGTCGGCGGCCGGCTCATGCCGGTGCCGATGATCAACGTCCTGAACGGCGGCGCCCACGCCGACAACGGGCTCGACTTCCAGGAGTTCATGCTCGTCCCGGCGGGCGCCGAGAGCCTCTCCTCCGCACTCCGGATGGCCTCCGAGGTGTTCCACACGCTCAAGGAGCTCCTGAAAGAGAAGGGGCTCGCGACGGGCGTGGGCGACGAGGGCGGCTTTGCCCCGAACCTCCCGAACAACAGCGTCGCGCTCGACTTCCTCATGCAGGCGCTCGAGCGCGCCGGCTACCGGCCGGGCGACGACGTCATGCTCGCGCTCGATCCCGCGGCGAGCGAGTTCGCCGAAGCGGGCGGGCGCTACCGGCTGCAGCGCGAGGGCGTCACGCTCTCCAGCGAGGAGATGATCCACCGCTACGAGCAGCTCGTCGACCGCTACCCGATCGTCTCGATCGAGGACGGCCTGGGCGAGGACGACGTGGCGGGCTGGGGTGCGCTCACACGGAAGCTCGGCGCCCGCATCCAGCTCGTCGGCGACGATCTCTTCGTCACGAACCCGGCCATCATCCAGCAGGGGATCAAGAACGGCCTGGCCAACGCCGTGCTCGTGAAGGTGAACCAGGTGGGCACGCTCACCGAGACGCTCCAGGCGATCGAGCTCGCCAAGCGCGCGGGCTACGGCACGATCATCTCCCACCGCTCGGGTGAGACCGAGGACACCTTCGTGGCCGACCTCGCCGTCGCCGTCAACGCGGGCCAGATCAAGACGGGCTCGATCGCCCGCGGCGAGCGGACCGCCAAGTACAACCAGCTCCTCCGGATCGAGGAGGAGCTGGGCAACGCGGCCTCCTGGCCCGGGCGCTCCCTGTACGCCCGGAGCGCCCGATGGACACCCGCGCGCTAGGCCGTCGGCGTCTGGGCATCGCCGCGCTCGTGCTCCTCGCGGCGAGCCTCGCGGGCTTCGGCCTGCGCGAGTCGATCCGCGTCTGGCAGATGCGCCAGGAGCTCTCCGCCCTCGAGCGCGACGTCAGCACGCTCACCGAGAAGCAGCGGGCGCTCGAAGCGCTCGCCGAGCGTCTGCGGAGCGACCCCGCGTATCTCGAGAAGCTCGCCCGCGAGGAGATGGGGATGGTTCGCGAGGGCGAGACCGTCCTGAAGTTTCCGTCCCCGGCGCACCGCTGACCGGACCGGCCGCGCGATGGACGCGTTCGTGGGGTGGTTCTGGGGCACGGGCTGGTTCTGGGTCGTCGTGTTCTGGGTGGGACTCGTCGTCAACGGCCGCGCCGTCTTCAAGCTCCTGCTGGACTGGCGCGGCATGCTCACGACCTGGCGCTTCGTCGACGCCGCCTACCGACGCCTCGACACGCTCCCCGACGAGGCCGCGCTCGAGCACGAGACCGCGGCGCCCGTGTTCGTGCACGTCGTGCCGGCGTGGGAGGAGCCCGCGATCGCGGCGACGCTGCGCGCGCTGCTCGACTCGCGCTACCCACACGGCAAGCTCCATGTCGTCGTCGTCACCAAGGAGGCGGAGGAGCAGGCGCCCCATCCCCTGATGGAGGCGTCGACGGCCGAGCTGGTCCGTCGCTTCCGCGCCGAGCTCCCGCCGTGGCAGCAGAAGCAGCTCTCGCAGCTCGCGATGCCGGGGGAGGGGCGAAAGGCCCACCAGCTGAACTGGGCCCTCCGTCCCGAGCTCTTGCGGGCGCTCCTCGAGGGCCAGGCCGACCCGGCGCGCGTCTGGGTCGGCGTGAGCGACGCCGACTCGATCCCCGACCGGAACACCTACCGCTGGATCGCCGCCGACGTCCTGACGGGCGGGGGGCGGGTCGGCGATGCCAGCCGCGCCTATCAGGGCGTGACGCTCTCCCTCGCCAACGCCCACCGCCTCGGGACGCGCGGGCGCGTGTGCGCGGTCCAGCAGTCGTCGATCTTCACGCGTGTCTCGATCGCGCGACTCATCAACGAGCGGCGGCGCGTCGCGTGGTTCGCGCGGCTCGAGGCGCGGGCGCCGCGGCTCGCGCGCCTGACGCGGCCGGTGTTCGAGTTCTGCTTCCGGCGCTCGCAGATTTGCCTCGGTCACCACGAGTTCGTGCGCCTCGACACGCTCCAGTCCATCGGGCTCTTCCCGGTCTCCGGCGCCACGGAAGACTCCACGCTCGGCTACGCCCTCGGCGCGCGCGGGATCCTGATCCGGGCGCTCCCGCTGCTCGAGCTGGTGGACATCCCGGAGACGACCGAGGGGATGATCCGCCAGAACGCGCGCTGGTACAAAGGTGTGCTCGACGACGTGCGCTTCCTCTGGGAGACCTGGCGTACCCGGCGGAGCGCGTTCAACCTTGCCCAGCTCTGCCGCCATGTCGGCAACAAGGCCGTCGAGTGGCCCGTCGCCGCCGCCCTCTATCCCGTGCTCGGCTTCCTCGCCTGGCACCTCGCGTACCGCTTCGCGTCGCGCCCCGTGTGGTTCGCGCTGGGTGTCCTGCTCCCGACCCTCTCGCTGGGCCTCACCGCGTGGGTCGGCGGCATCGCCACCCAGAGCCTGATCGAGCGCCTCACCCGTTACTGCCCGCGTCCCGTGACCATCGCGCGCACGACCCTGGGGGCGAAGCTCTGGGGGACGTTCCGGTGCCAGACCTACTGGCTCTTGGCGACGCGCGCCGCCTGGCGGGTGCTGTGGGCGCTCGGCCGGACGGGGCGCTACGAACCCGCCAAGACCGACCGCGTGGTGCGGAGGGCGTGAGCGGAAGGGGTTCGCGGCTCTCGATCAGCTCGCGTTACTTCTTCTCGCCCGGCGGCGCTGCGCCGGTGGAGACTTCGGTGACCCAGTACTGCCCGTCCTGCTCCTTCAGCGTGATCGAGCCCGGCCCGCGCGTCTCGCTGTCGTCCACCTTCAACCCCAGCTCCTCGACCGTGACGCCCTTCACCTTGTCGTCCTGGCGAACGGTCGAGAGCCCGCGGAACGGGAACACCAGGGCGACCTCGGCCTTTTGCGCGGCCGGCTCGAGCGTGAAGGCCTTGTCGCCGACCTTCACCGTGACCTGCACGGCCGCCACGGTCTTGAGCTCGTCCCAGCGCTGGTTGCCCCACGCCGTCAGGAATGTCAGAGCCGTCTGAATGTGCGGGGAAGCCTGGGGCTTCTCCTGCGCCTGCGCGGCGAGCGCCGATACCAGGCTGCCCACGGCGACCATGACGACGATCCTTGCCCGATGCGACCACATGGTGTTCCCTCCCTGAGCCTTCCTCCGAGCGTGACGTCCTTCGCGGACGTAACCCGATTATGCCCTGGCGCGTGCGCCTCTCAAATCGAAAATGGAGGATGCGCGTCTCGTGTTACTTTTGCCCAGGGATGCCCGACATCTTCCAGGGCGCGCTCGAACGGATGGTCCGGCGCATCGACCAGACGGGCCTGCAGCTCAAGGGGGCCTTCCCCCACTATGCCGACGCGAAGGGCGACTGGACGACGACGCCCGATGGCGACTGGACGGGTGGCTTCTGGCCCGGCATGTGCTGGCTCGCCGCCAAGGCGACGGCCGGCGCGCGCTACCGACGCTGGGCGCTCGAGTGGGCGGAGCGGCTACGGCCGCGCGCCACGTCGGACACCGCCTTCCGTGGCTTCCTCTTCTACTACAGCGCGGTGCTGGGCGCGGTCCTCTTCAACGACCCGGCGGCCCGCGAGATCGCGCTCGACGGCGCCCGCCACTGGGCGAGGACCTACAACCCGAACGCCGGCTGCTTCCCGCTGGGCGACGCCGCCGAGGAGGCCGCCGACGTCGGCCAGGGGGAGGCCTCGGTGGACACCGTGCAGGGCGCCGCGCTCCTCGTGTGGGCCGCGCAGGCCGCGAACGAGCCCGCCCTGCGGGAGCTCGCCGTCGTCCACGCGCGGCGGCACGTCGAGTTCTGCGTCCGCGACGACGGCTCCGTCTGCCAGTCCGCGTCGTTCGACCCCCTGACGGGCGCACTGCGCCGCCGCTATACCCACAAGGGCCTCACCGACGAGTCGACGTGGGCGCGCGCCCAGGCGTGGGCGATCCTCGGCTATGCGCTCATGCACCAGTGGACGGGCGAGCGCGACTTTCTCGACGTCGCCCTCAAGTGCGCCGACTGGTGGATCGCCCACGTGCCCCCGAGCCGCGTGGCCTACTGGGATTTCGACGCGCCGGCCGGCCCGGACACCGAGCACGACAGCTCCGCCACCGCCATCACCGCCGCGGCGCTCCTGAAGCTCGCCGCCGCGCTGAAGGACGCGCAGAGGCGCAAGGAGATTCGCGCGGCCGCCGAGGGCACCGTGCGCGTGCTGGTCGAGGGCTACCTGGACACGCGCGGCATCCTCGACCGCGGCTGCTATTCCAAGCGCAACAATGTCGCGACGCGGAACGAGCTGATCTGGGGGTCGTACTACCTCTTCGAGGCGCTGTGCGTCCTCACGGGGAAGCTCGACGCGGCCAAGATTTGACACCCGGAGAGCGCTAGGGTATCGTTGCCGAGGTCACCGCGGGGTGGAGCAGCCCGGTAGCTCGTTGGGCTCATAACCCAAAGGTCGCTGGTTCAAATCCAGCCCCCGCAACCAAACAAATCAAGGGCTTCGGGATCAATGTCCCGAAGCCCTTGATGGTTTTGTCCGTGTTCTGTCCGTGGTTCCACGAGGAGGGTGCTCTCAGTGGACTCTCATGGACGAGATCACTGACGCTGCGCGCCGGCACCATTCTGCTTCACGGCTATAAACTCACGCCAAGTCCTGAGCGCTTCACCCTGCGACACGATTCGCCTCTGCTTGGCGGCGTTCTCGTTCACTCGACGAAGAAGGTTCGCATCTTTCCCGAGCCGCTCGGCGAACACAGTGAAGTGGGCATCGAGATCGGTCCAGAGCGTACCGACGTTGAGGCAGACTCCCACACGGGGGCGTCCATCGTTTAGCCAGTCTTCGACTGCCACCGACATGTGCTCGCGTTTCTGCCAGGACAGCACAACGATGATCTCGTCGGCCCCAACGACGATGATTTTGGTGTCGTAGACGTGGGCCAAGCCGTTGCGAATCGCGTCGAATAGGACACGTCCGACCTGCAGCGGGACGCCGTGGAGACGGCCGAGCAAATCCTCAGCGAACACGGCCTCGTCGGCCCGACCTTCGAGCTGGCTCAGAGCCTCGGTGGCGATCGTGACCAAGAGGGCTACCGCGTAGTTCGGCGCCTTCTTCTCGATCTTGCGGATCTGCTTCAGGTCGTTGCGGACCATGCTGCGAAGCTGTGTGAAGGCGCGAGGAAGCTCTGCCATGAGGATCCACGCGGATCGTACCGCAGCCGGTGCGCCAGCGGGAGAGCGAAAGTCTCACCGGGGTGCTAGTCTCGTGAGTCAGAGATTCGACGGCAAAGACGTTCGACGCTCGGCGATGTCTCAACTCATCTAAACGAACCACCTCCGCCGACGGCATTCCACCCGGTGTGTCGGCACCCCGCAATCAGACTTTGGTCTGATATGCTCGGTCTCCGACGGGGAAACGGATCCATGCGACGACTATCTCTGATCGTCCTGAGCGTGCTTGTCGTGGCGGGATGTGGGACGGCGACGGTGACGACGACACAGCCACTGGCGGCCGATCGCCCGCGGCCGGACCGGGTGATCGTGCAGGACTTCGGGGTGAACGCGCCGGCTGACCAACGGCTCGAAGGACAGGCGCTCGCCAAAGCGCTCACCGACGCCCTCATCACCGCCCTGAGCGATCATGGCATCGACGCCTTTCGCGTGAGCGCCACGCCGCTGCCGGGACCCAGGACGGCCTCGATCCTTGGCGAGGTTGTGTACGTCCCGGGTGGCCAGGAGATCCGGGCGCGAATCCAGGTGTATCAGGGCGCGGGAAGCAACACGCGGCTGATCGCCGAGGTGGAGGTCAATACCCCGAGGAGCCTCATTCCCGGCACGAACGCGCGGCGCACGGCCGACGCGGTCGCGGATCGCATCGGCGAGCACTATCGCCGTCAGGGGTGGCCCTGGCGCTAACCGGGTCAGATCTCTCGCTTCAGCGCGCCACGATCACCGTCTCGCACGCGCACGTCGCGCTGCGGGAGGGGAATCTCGAATCCCGCCTCACCAAGCGCAGCGTACAGGGCCACGGCCAGCTCGCTCTGGGTTTGCGCCCAGAGATCGAAGCGGTCCGTCCAGGTACGCACCTCGAAGCGCAGGGCGCTTTCGCCGAACCCCAGGAAAAACGCGGCCGGCGCGGGGTCGGCGAGGACGAGTGGGTGCGCTCGTGCGACCTCGAGCAGGATCTCGAGCATCTTCTCCGGGGGTGTTCCGTAGGCGACTCCCACGCCCACGTCGATGCGGCGCAGGCCGTCCGACAGCGTCCAGTTGGTGACCTTCTCGCTGATCATGCTCGCGTTGGGGACGATCACTTCGGCGCCCTCGCCCGTGCGTACGGTGCAGGCGCGCATGCCGAGCTGTTGGACCTGGCCCGCGACGTCGCCGACCTGGATGGCATCGCCCACGTCGATCCGTCGCTCGAACAGGATGAGCAACC
>Ga0209375_1000226_pt1 | contig 53070 bp, 50 predicted proteins | sample GraSoiAngelo_131_FD_185888 | JGI IMG/M metagenome (GOLD analysis project Ga0209375, IMG submission 185888) | Grasslands soil microbial communities from the Angelo Coastal Reserve, California, USA - 14_0929_02_30cm (SPAdes) (version 2) | ecosystem: Environmental > Terrestrial > Soil > Grasslands ...
TCTCCGTCTGTGCCGAGGGCAAAGTCCTGGGCAAAGTGAAGGCCGCGACGGATGCCGCGGCCCTCTAACTCTGCGATTTAATGGCGGGCTCGACGGGACTTGAACCCGCGACCTCTGGATTGACAGTTCTCACCGTCGCTCGCCCGCATCGGCTGCGTTCTCAATTACTTACTCTTTGACGGGCCCGCGGCGGACGTCGCGCTAAATGGCGGCCAGTTGCGCCCCGTCACGCCGCGTGAGTGACAGTCTCGGTGACAGGCGCCATCGGTGGCGCACGGGGCGGGCCACGCCAAGACGCTGGCCTCGAATGACGAGTCGCTAGTTGGTTGCGGGGGCTGGATTTGAACCAGCGACCTTTGGGTTATGAGGACGAGACGGCCATGACCGGTAACCCTCTGATCTCGCGGGAAGAGCGTTCGACGGCAGGCAGTTCCGCGTTTTCTGCTGGTGCGTGATTCTTGTCCTTGTTTCCTCCTGTTTCGGGGTCTTATGGGAGCAAAATGGGAGCAGATTATGCGCGCTGCGTCAGACGAGCCACCCAACTCCAGCAGTGCGTTCGCCCCTGTGGCCTTCACCCAACTACTCGTGGAACCCCCCGAGAAGGTGGCGGCCCTCGAGCGCGGTAACAGCGATATCTACGCCATGTGGGAGCCGTGGGTGATGCGGGCTCGCCGCTGGCAAGAACAGCACGGTGCTCACGGACCAGGACGGAATTCTCGAGCAGGGCGCCTACATCTACATGAACAAGGAGTGGATCCAGAAGAAACCGGCGCCGGCCGGGGGTTCATGCGCGCGCAAGGTCCTGCCGGCGAAGGTCGACGACAAGCCGCGAAGAAGTTGTCTAGCCGCCGGTAGCACTACGTCTTCATGAGGGGCACGAGCCACCGGGCCTCGATGCAAACGGCAGGCGCCCGACGATTGAACTCGGCCGGGACGGCGGGGGGGATATAGCGACGGAAGGGCGGCTTCTGGTCGACGGACTCATCATCCTCGCTTACGTCGCAGCCATCACGGCCATCGGGCTGTACGCGGGGCGGCGGGAGAAGAGCCTGCACGACTATGCGCTCGGCGGGCGCCGCGTGCCGTGGTGGGCCGCAATGGCGTCCATCATCGCTGCGGAAACCAGCGCGGCCACCTTCCTCGGCGCACCCGTCGAGGGCTACACCAACAGGAGCTTTGCCTACGTGCAACTCGTCCTGGGTCTCATCATCGGGCGATGCATCGTCGGCAATCTCTTCCTCAAGCCCTACTACAGCCTGAAGGTCTACACGGTTTACGACTACCTGGGCGTCCGGTTCGGGCCGCTGACCAAGGGCACCGTCTCGGCCCTCTTCCTGTTCATGCGGACTCTGGCGTCGGGAACACGGCTCTTCATCCCGTCGCTCGTTATGGTCCTGGCCTACCGCATGTTCGTCTCGGGCGGGCAGGTGCATTTCAGCCAGCAGTCGGTCACGACGGTGGGTCCGTATCTCATCGCGATCATCGTCCTGACCATCGTCACCTGCTTCTATACGGCGGCCGGCGGGATCAAGGCCGTCATCTGGACGGACCTGATTCAGGCCTGCCTGATGTTCGGCGGCGCCTTGATTGCCATTGCCACGCTGCTCAATCACGTCGGCGGGCTCCACGAGGTTATCCGGGCCGTTCCGCAGTTGACCGCCCATGAAGGCTACTTCCTCCACGGATTCGAAGCGAGCGCGGTCGCGAAGTGGAGGGGGAGCCACCAGCTTTCGGCGATGGGGGTGTGGGACTACGTAAAGCTGATCCTGGCGAGCGACTACACCCTCTTCTCCGCACTCATCGGGGCCACGCTCGGCAACATGGCGGCCTTCGGCACCGACCAGGACATGGTTCAGCGGATGCTGACGGCCGAGACCCACCAGAGGGCGCGCCGCAGCCTGATTACCGCAGCCTTCCTGGACCTGCCGATCGCCTCGGCCTTCGTCTTCATCGGGATCTTGCTCTTCGCCTACTACCAGAAGGACCCCACCTACCAGCCGAAGGCCGCCGCCGACGTCTTTGGCTCGTACATCCTCAACGTGATGCCTGTGGGCGTTCGCGGTCTTGTGCTCGCCGGCATCTTCGCCACCGCGATGGGCTCCTTCTCCGCGGCGCTCAACGCTCTGGCGACCGCCGCTACGAATGACTGGTACATCCGGTGGGTTCGGGGTAAGAGCGAGGCGCACTACGTCCAGGCCGCGCGCTGGTTCACCGTGCTCTTCGCGGTGCTCATGATCTTCGTCGCCAGTGGATTCGCGTATGTGAAGGTGACGAATCCGGATTTGAGAATCATTCCGGTCGTGCTCGGGATCGCCGGGTTCATCCTGGGCCCTATGCTCGGTGTCTTCCTCATCGGCCTGCTCACCAGACGGCGCGGTTCCGAGGCAGGAAACCTCGTCGCGATCGCGGCCGGGCTCCTCGCGACGATCGTCGCCGGCAAGCTGAACATCACCCTCCTGAACACGGCGGCCCCCTTGTTCGGGATCCACCGGACGTTTCAGCAGCCCGCGGCGATTCCCGAAGTCTCGTTCACCTGGTGGCCCCTGATCGGCGCGCTCGTCGTCTTTTGTGTCGGCGTCCTCTTCCGCACCCCGGACGAGGTCGTCGAATCCGCGGCCCGCCACGCCCAGCAGGCTCAGACCGCCGAGGATGTTCCCCTCGCTTTGCGCGCATAGTCGAGGTGATCGCGGGTGACGTCGAGGTCCGGACGCGCCCTGGCCGTCGGCTTCGAGGGTGCGCGCATTCCCGACGACGTCGTGGCCCTGGCGGAGGACGCGGGGCTAGGCGGTGTCGTCCTGTTCGCGCGCAACTGCCCGAGCCTCGAGGTCGTGCTCGCGCTCACCGCCGCGGCGCGGAAGCTCGGCCCCGATGTCCTCGTCCTCGTGGACCACGAGGGCGGACGGGTTCACCGCCTGCCCGCTCCCTTCACCCGCTTTCCGCCTCCGGCGGCGGTCGGGCGTTCGGGCGATCCTCAACTGGCGGCGGCGGTCGCGAGGGCCATGGCTCGCGAACTCCGCGCCGCCGGGCTCGACTCCGGGCTCGGGCCGGTGCTCGACTGCCTGCTCGATCCGGCGAACACGGTGATCGGCGACCGCGCGTTCGGGACGGCCCCGGATGTCGTCGCCGCGTGCGGCGTCGCGTTCGTCGAGGCCGTGCTCTCAGAAGGACTACTTCCCGTCGCCAAGCACTTCCCTGGACACGGACGCACCTCGGTCGACTCGCATACCGCTTTGCCCGACGTTGACGCGACCATCGACGAGCTGGGGCGATGGGATCTGGTGCCGTTCCGCGCCGCCCTCGGAGCCGGCTGCCCGGCGGTGATGGTCGCCCACGTGCGATACCGCGTGCTCGACCGGGCGCTCCCGGCATCGCTCTCTTCCGAGGTCATCGGCGGCCTGCTCCGGCGGCGTCTCGGCTTCTCCGGCCTCGTGCTGAGTGACGACCTCGAGATGGCCGCCGTCGCCGGCCCCTGGGGCGTCGCGGGCGCAGCGCGGCGGTTCTTAGCCGCCGGTGGCGATCTTGCGCTCGTCTGTCAGAGCGCCGAGGCTCGAAACGAGGCGGTGGCGGCGATCGGCCGGGAACTCGACCGGGGCGTGCTGGACCTCGCGCCGGCCGTCGAGCGCCGCCAAGCGGCCCGCCGGCTCATCGCGACTGCCGGACCGCGGCCCGACGTGTCGGTCATCGGGTGCGCTGAGCATCGCGCCCTCGCCGAAGAGGTGGCTCGGCGCGCGGCCGAGTGATGCGGGCGCCTGTTTGAGCCGGCTGCGTTACCGTGCGATGCTGAGAGCGATGCGTGGCTTGACGCTAGAACGGCGAGCGTTCGTCACGCTTGTGGCGAAGGCCCTTGTGGGTGCCGGGGCCCTCGGAATTTCGCGCGCGGACCCCGTGCCGGGGCGCGACCGCGATCCAAACGTCTTCGCCGGGCAGGAGACGTTCGAGCAGTTGTTGAGGCTCGCGCGCGAGCGCGCCTGGAGCGAGCTCCCGATCGGCGAACGGATCGGCGCCATCGGAATGGCGCTCCAGCAGACGCCGTATGTCGAGGCGACGCTCGAGCTTTTCGAGGATCGCGAGGTTTGCTCGGTCAACCTCCGAGGCCTGGACTGCGTCACGTTCTTTGAAAGCTCGCTCGGATTCGCGCGAATGCTGAGGCGCGATGGGCGCACACCCGACTCACTGCTGGCGGAGGTTGCCTTCACCCGGTATCGGGGCGGCCGGCCGACCGACTACGCGTCGCGGCTCCACTACCTCAGCGACTGGTTCTTCGACAACGAGCGCAAGCGAGTGGTCCGTCTGATCACGCGTGAGCTTCCGGGGGCCATGCGCTTCGCCAAGCGGATCAACTTCATGAGCGCCCATCCCGAGGCCTACCGACAACTCGCGGCGAACCCGGACCTGGCGCGGAAGATTGCGCGCGTCGAAGTCGAGATCAACGCTCGTGACATCCAGTATGTGCCGAGGGAAAAGGTGGCGACCGCCCAGCCGCTCCTGAAGACGGGGGATATCGTCGGCGTCACTACGTCGATCGACGGTCTCGATTGTGCGCACGCCGGGCTGTGCTACAGGGACGCGTCGGGCGTCCTCCGGTTGTTGCACGGCTCGACGACCCAGAAAGCCGTCATCCTCGACGCGGAGCTCGCGACGTACCTCGGGCGCGTGTCGAGCCACACAGGCATCATGGTGGCACGCCCGCTGGAGGTCGCGTAGCGACACGACAGCCGGGTGGTGCTGCAGCGCGAGCTGTGTACGCCCCGGCGCTCTCGTCAGGGAAGCGCGCCCGGAATCACGTCGAAATCATCTTCTTCTCGATGCCGACCCCGGCCGCGAGCGCGCGTTCGTACTCGAGTGGCACCGTCGCCGAATCCTGCAGGGCGATGCCCGTCGAGTCGAAGACGGTAATCTCGGACGCCGACGTCCGTCCGCGCTTTCGGCCCACGATGATCTCGCCGATTTCGCCGGCGATGTCGCGCTCGGTCAAGAGCCCGGCGGCGAGGGGAACGTTGATTTCGCCGTCGGTCCGGCACTGGCGGAGGTCATCGACGAAGATGCGGGCGCGCTTGAGAATCCGCGGGTCGAGCTCCTGGTCGCCGCGCTTGTCCGCGCCGAGCGCCGCTATGTGAGCGCCATCGGCGACCCATTCGTCCATGACGAGAGGCGCCCGGGCGGGAGTCACCGTCACGATCACGTCGGCCCCCTGGACGACCTGCTTGAGATCCGTCGAGCCCCGAATTCTGAAGCGGTCGTATTTCGGCTGCTCGGACTGAATGAAACGATCGAGGCTCGGCTGGGTCCGACTCCACACGCGAACGTCGCGCCATTTGACGACCTCGTTGCAGGTCGCCAGGGTACCCTGCGCCATGTGACCAGCGCCGACGATCGCCAGCGTCTGCGCGTCGGGGCGGGCCATCCACCGTACCGACACCGCGGCCGCCGCTCCCGTCCGCATCACGGTATGGAAGCTTCCGTCGCAGATCGCAAGCGGAAAGCCGGTCTCGGGGTGCGTGTAGATGAGGATCGAAAAGACGGTCGGAAGATCGAAGCGCTCGCGGTTCTGCTCACGGATCGAGACCCATTTGCACGCCGCTGCCTCGGGCTCCTCGATGTACGACGGCATCGCCTCCCACTCGCCTGGGTACTTGTCGAGCACGATGTGGCCCTTCGGCTCCATGAAGTACCGCCCCTCGCCGTGCATCCGGTAGGCCTGCTCCACGCAGGACACGTATTCGGCAGGTGTGACCAATCCCATCATGTCGGTGCGGCTCAGGATCAAGGTCTTGCGGTTCCGCCAGCTCTCCATGGGGTTCTCCATTTCCGCCACCTCGGGAATTCGCCCGTGGCTCGCCCGCTTCACGCCTTCCCGCATTCGCCGCGACGCACGAATTCGCCCATCCCTTCCTTGCCGAGCCACTGGGCCCCGTCGACGATCACCTGCCCCCGCAGGAACACCTTCTTCACTCGCCCGGTGACCCGATGCCCCTCGAAGAGCGTGTAGTCCACCCGACTGTGCCCCTCCGCGCCGCGGATCGTCCACGCCTCCTCGGCGTCGAATAGGACAAGGTCCGCATCCGAGCCGACGGCGATCGTGCCCTTGCGGGGGAAAAGCCCAAAGAGCTTGGCCGGCGTCGTCGCGGTCAGCTCCACGAAGCGGTTCGGCGAGAGGCCGTGCTGCCGCACACCGCCGTCGAAGATCAAGGGGAGCCGTGTCTCCACCCCGGGCGCGCCGTTGGGAATCTTGCTGAAATCGCGTCGGCCCTGCTGCTTGGAGCTGCGCATCCCCCACGGCTGCTCGTTGAAGCAGAACGGGCAGTGGTCCGTCGAGACGACTTGAAGGTCGTCGGTCCGCAATCCGCGCCACAACGCCTCCTGGTGCGCCCGCGTGCGCAACGGCGGCGTCATGACGTACTTCGCCCCCTCGAAGTCAGGGCGATCGTAGGCCTCCTCGGTCAGGAACAAATAATGCGGGCACGTTTCGGCGTGGGCCGGAAGACCGCGGTCGCGCGCTTCGGTGACGGCGGCCAGCGCCTCGGCCGCCGACAGGTGCACGACGTACAGTGGGGTGTGGGCCAGTTCGGCCAGCCGAATGGCGCGGTGGGTCGCCTCGCCTTCCATCAGCGAGGGGCGAGTGAGGGCATGATATTTTGCGTCCGTTTGGCCCCGGGCGACCGCCTCCTCGATCAACACTTGAATCACCGGGCCGTTCTCGGCGTGGACGCAGATCATGCCGCCGTTGGCTCCGGCGACGCGCATGGCTTTGAACAACGCCGCGTCGTCGACCATCAACACGCCCGGATAGGCCGTGAACAACTTGAAGCTCGACACTCCTTCCCGCTTGATGAGCGCCTGCATGTCGGCGAGCGCTTCGGCGGTGACGTCGAGGACGATCATGTGGGCGGCGACGTCCACGCACGCGCTCTCCGCCCGCCGGTGCCAGTCGTCGAGCCCGGCGCGTAAGCTCTGCCCACGCGTCTGGTTGGCGAAATCCACGAGGGTCGTGGTGCCGCCGAAGGCTGCCGCGCGGGTCCCGGTTCCGAACGTATCGACCGTGCGGGAGTTGCCGAAATCCCAATCGAGGTGAGTGTGCACGTCCACTCCGCCGGGCAGGACCAACAACCCGCTGGCGTCGTGGACGCTGACGTTCCCTCCGACCGGGATGTCGCGGCCGATCATCCGGACCCGACCGTCCTCGACGAGGATGTCGGCGCGGTAGTCGTCCGTCGCGGTCACGATCCGTCCGTTCCTGATGAGCACCGAGTCCATGTGCGCCTCCTTACCTGATCACAGGCGAATTCTCCGTTCTCACGCGGCGTCCCGCTCGGGCGGGGCGAGCCGCAGAAAGGCGCGAAGCGACCGCTCGATGAGGTGGGCCGGCAGGCTCCGGACAATGAGGACCAGACGGCTGCGATGGTCGGCCGTCGGCCACCGCGGGAGGGACGTCGGCGGGTGTACGAGGTGGTGGATGCCGTGGATCACGACGGGGGTCAGCACCCCACGGACCTGCAGGATCCCTTTCACGCGAAGGACATCGTCGCCATGGGCGTGGAGGAGCATCGTCAACCACATGCCGAATACCGTCCAGTCGAGCGGGGAGTCGACGGTCAGACTGACCGCGGTGATGTCGCGCGCGTGCCGATCGAGCCCGTCTCCGCCACCGACGGTCCCCGACAACGGAGCCCGGGCTCGTCGGACGCTCGGCGAATCGCAGTCCGCCGGATCGAACGTCTCCGCACTGAAGAGACGATCGAGCGCGAGCGATGCATCCGGCGTCTCGAAGAACGGCGCTGTGGGATTGTAACGAGCTACCTCCGCGCGAAGGCCCTCGACGCGTGCGCGGTCGACGAGGTCGGTCTTGGTCAGCACCATCCGATCCGCGACCGCCACCTGCTTGATCGACTCCAGATGCTGGACCAGGTGCTGCGCGCCATTGACCGCGTCGATCGTCGTCACGACGCTGCCCAGACGAAAATGATGTCGGAGCACCGGGTCGGCCGTCAGCGTAAAGAGAATGGGCGCTGGATCAGCCAAGCCTGTCGTCTCGAGGACCAGATGGTCGAAGGGCGGGACCCGGCCCCGTTCACGCTTGTCGAATAGCTCGCGGAGCGCCGCCGCGAGATCGCTTCTCAGGGTGCAGCAGACACAGCCCGTCTGCAGCACCACCGTGTCGGCGTCCACCCGTTGAAGCAGCAGATGATCCAGGGCGACTTCGCCGAACTCGTTGACCACCACGGCCGTGTTGGCGAAGACCGGGGACGCGAGCGCTCGCTGGAGAAGGGTGGTCTTGCCGCTCCCCAGGAAGCCGGTGATGAGGTGAACCGGAATCACGTGGCGGCCTCCTCGACTCCCTCCTCGCCTTCCAGCCGGGAGAGCAGGACCGGGTTTAGCGGATCGCAGCGGCAGCGTCCGAGACGCTCGGCGGTGCTCCACACCGCCGCCAGCCGCGACACCAGCTCGGACTGTCCGGTTCGATTGCTCAGCACGAAGGTGTGGGCGTCCCAATCCCGAACCGCGAGCCCGTGCTGCGAGAGAATCCGGTTGGCGAGCGCGATCTGCAGCTGGCGGCCTTGGCGCCACGCCGCCGGCTCTTCGGCCTCGGACGAAGCAGTGCCTTCGAGTCGATCCGTCCAGTGCCTTGCTTGCTCGACCCCTCCACACAACGTACACATGGGTCGCCGCGGCTCAGCGCCCTGGACAGGCGGGCAGCCGTCCCATCGTCACTTGCCCTCCGTCACCGCCGGCGGGGGCTGCGCCGCGCAAAATCGTCGGCAATCTGATCGAAGGTCGCGAAGCGCACGCCCGGGTGCCGAACGATGTGATGGTAGAGGCGCTCCAGCATCATGAGCACCTGCGGCCGACCAGACACGTCCGGATGGATCGTCATCGGGAAGGCCGCATAGTCGTACTCGCGATACACCCAATCGAACTGGTCCCGCCAGATCTCTTCGAGATCGTGCGGGTTCACGAACCCGTGGCTGTTGGGCGCCGCTTTGATGAACATCATAGGCGGCAGGTCGTCGAGGTACCAGCTGGCCGGGATTTCGATGAGGTCCGTTTCATTCCCGCGCACCAGGGGCTGCATCCACGTGCTCGGATTCTTGGAGTAATCGATCTTCGTCCAGCGATCCCCGACGCGAACGTAGTGGGGTTGGAAATCGTGGTGCATCAGGCTGTGGTCGTATTTGAAGCCGCGCTTGAGCAGAAGCTCGTTGGTGACCGGACTGAATTCCCACCAGGGCGCAACATATCCGGTCGGGCGGTGCCCCGTCAGTTTCTGCGCAAGGTCGATGCACTTGTCGAGGACTGCCTCCTCCTGCGCGCGGGTCATCGCGATGGGATTCTCGTGGGAGTATCCGTGGATGCCGATCTCATGACCGGCCGCCACCACCATTCCGATCTGTTCGGGAAAGGTCTCCATGGAGTGACCCGGCACGAACCACGTTGTTTTGATGCCGAACCGCTCGAACAACTTCACCAGCCGAGGCGTCCCCACTTCGCCCGAAAACATCCCGCGCGAGATGTCGAGGGGCGAATCGGCTCCGCCGTAGGATCCAAGCCAGCCCGCGACAGCGTCCACGTCGACGCCAAACGCACACAAGATCTCCTTGGCCATAACATGCTCCTCCTCGTATAAGGTGACGTCGTTCAGGCCTCGTCACCGGCTGCGAACACCGTCCCTTTGCGCTTCGAGCGGCAGCGGCCGAACGCCCGTGGCGGTTCTGGTCGAGTCGCCGGTCAACAGATGCACATCCTCGGTGGCCCACCGGGCAACGACCGCGTCACCGATGTCGAGCGGCGCGGTGAGAAAGGCGTGGTCGGGGAGGTTACCCACGAATTGCTCCCGCCCGGGCACGTCGATCGTGACCTTCACGTAGGAGCCCTGATATTCGATGGCGTGAACGGTGCCGGCGAGGACATTCGTCGCCTCGCCGACCGACGACAAGGGCGCGCGCAGTTTTTCGACTTTGATCCGATCCCTCCGGATGCAGCAGAAGATCTCCTGGCCCTTGGCCGGCGCCGTCGAGGTCACGGGTGTTGCGAAGCGGGCTCCGGTCCCGTCGACAAGCGTCACCGCGCCGCCGTTCACGGCGATGACCGTCCCGGCGAGCACGTTCTGCCCGCCCATGAAGCGCGCGACATAGGCGGTCGCGGGCAGCGTGTAGATCTCGTGGGCCGAGGCCGCCTGCTCGATTCGGCCCTCCTCCATCACCACCACGGCGTCAGCGACGGCGATCGCCTCGAGCTGCGTATGGGTGACGTGCACGAACGTGATGCCGAGCTCACGCTGGATCCGACGCAGTTCTCCCCGCATCTGCAGACGAAGGAATTCGTCCAGGGCCGACAGCGGCTCGTCGAGCAACAGCACGCGGGGCTCGGTGATCAGCGCGCGCGACAACGCCACCCGCTGCTGCTGGCCCCCCGAGAGCTGGGCCGGCATCCGGTCGGCGAACTGGTCCAGCTGCACCTGGGCGAGGACCTCGCGGGCCCGCCGGTGGCGCTCCGCCTTGCCGACCCCGCGCACCTTGAGGTTGAAGGCGACGTTGTCGAGGACGGTCAGATGGGGGAAGAGGGCGTAATTCTGGAACATCATGGCCGTCCCGCGCCGGACGGGCGGAAGGCCAACGACGGATTCGCCGCCGATGCGGATGTCTCCCGCCGTCGGGGTCTCATGCCCGGCGATCATGCGGAGGATCGTCGTCTTGCCGCACCCGCTCGGGCCGAGCAGACAGCAGTAGCTGCCGTGGGGAATCGTGAGCGAGATGTCGTCGACGGCGAGCGTCTGGTCGAATCGCTTGGTGACGCTGCGCAGCTCGATGTGGCCGGACGCGGCCATGCTCACGCGTCTCCGAGCGGACCGGGCGTCCGGTCGCGCTGGCGGCGCGCGCGCCGGCGCTGGATCACGGCGATGGACGTCAACGCAACGGCGATGACGACGAAGGAGACGGCCGTGGTCAAGGTCCCCAGTGCATAGAGGGCCGGCGACGTCACGTCCGTCGTCATCGCCCAGATCTCGAGCGGGAGCGTATTCCGGCTGCCGATCGGGATCAGCGTTCGGGGGAACTCGTCATAGGACAGCGTGAACCCGAACAGGGCCACACCGATGATCCCGGGCAAGAGAATCGGCAGCACGACGAGCCGCAGCGTCTGCCACGGGCTCGCCCCGAGGTCGCGGGCCGCCTCCTCGTACGCGCGATTGAACCGACTGAACACGGCAAACATGATCAACAGCCCGAACGGCAGCGTCCAGGTGAGCTGCGCTCCCAGTGCCGAGGAGAACCAGGCGGGCGAGACGTGCGCGAACTGGAACATCAGACCCACCCCCAGCCCGAGTAGCAGCCCCGGCATGATGAGGCTGGCGATGGCCATATAGAAGACGGCCGTGGCTCCTCGAAACCGATAGCGGAAGGCCAACCCGGCCATGATGGAGATCACCACGGTGATCGCGAGCACGATGATCGCGAGCACGATCGACCGGCTGAAGGAGCCGACGAAATCCCCGGACCGTTGCTGCACGACGAGCGCCTTGAACCAGTGGAGAGACACTCCATTCATCGGGAACGTGAGACCGCCGGTCGGGCCCTGGAAGGACAGGATGAAGATCGCCGACATGGGACCGTACAGGAACAACACGAACAGCGTGAAGAACGCGGCCAGCGCGTAAAAGGTCCAGGGGCGGCCATTCGACGACCGGGCCGTCATATCGGCCTCTAACCCGACAGCTCTCGGCGGACGTCGACCAGCCGCATGATCGCCGCCACCATCAGCATCACGATGATCAGGAGGCAGACCGCGTTGGCGGCCGCCGGCGGATACTGGAGAATCGCAATCTCGTTCGACATCGCAGCGACCACCGACGAGCTCTGGCCACCGCTCATGATCTTCACCACGAAGAAATCGCCCATCACGAGCGCGATGACGAAGATGGAGCCGAGCGCGATCCCCGTCTTCGAGAGAGGGATCACGATTTCGGTGATGACTCGAGCCCGGCTGGCGCCGCCGTCCACCGCCGCCTCGATCACCGCCCGGTCGATCCGCGCCATCGAATTGAAGATCGGCACGATCATGAACAGCGAGAAGAGGTGAACATACGCGATCACGACTGAAAAGTTGGAAAAGAGGAGGAACTCGAGCGGGTGGTCGGTGATGCCGACCGCGATCAACGACTGGTTGAACAGCCCATGGCGCCCCAGAAAGGGAATCCACGAGATCATGCGGATGACGTTGGATGTCCAGAACGGCACGGTGCAGAGAAGAAACAGCGCCATCTGCACGAGGACACTCCGCACATGGAAGACGAGAAAGTACGAGACGGTGAAGCCAATCACGAGCGTGATCGCCCACACGATCAGCGCGTACGTGATCGTCTTCGCGTACAGTGCATACGTCAGGGACGATCCGAACACCTCGGCGTAGTTGGTGAGGACGAACGTGGGAATGATGTCGAACTTGTCGAGGTCGAAGAAGCTCACCACCACGACCAGCACCAGGGGAATTCCGAAGAAGACGATCAGGACCACGGTGAGCGGCGCCACCAACAGATACGGAGTGCGCGTGACGCGAGACGTTCCGAGCGGTTGCGGTCGCATGGCTTGCAGCGGGTGACCGGCGAGGCGAAGAATCGCCCCGCCGGTCCCCACCTACCTCAGGCGGCGACGAACTCGTTCCACTTGCGGACCATGTACCGGCTCTCGTCCATCAGCGTATTCCAGCACGCCACCTTGCCCATCCGTTCCCAGAAGGCGCCGCCGTCGCGCTTCTGGCCGGCCTTCTCCATCAAGTTCCCGTAGGGGTCCTTGATATCGTTCTTGGCGGCCTTGCCCTCGTACCAGTACCCCCATTCGTCGTCGGTGAGGAACTTCTTGGCCGTCTCCGGCACCGAGCTGTAGTAGCCCTGTTTGGCGATGAAGCCGCCCTGCCAGCCCGACTGATACCAATTCAGGTATTCGTACGCCGCATCGAGCTTGAGGCCGGTCAGGTGCTTCATCGGCGCGATGCAGCTCGCCCACGCCCGGTAACCCTCTTTGAGCGGCACGTAATAGCAGGGGATGCCGCGAGCCCGCACCGCGGTCACCGCCGGCGACCACATCGATTGGATGACGACCTCCCCGGCCGCCATCAGGTTCACCGACTCGTCGAAGGTCGTCCAGAACGCGCGGAACTGGCCGGACTTCTTCGCGTCGACGAGGATCTTGATCGTCTTGTCGATCTCCTCCTTCGTCATGTTCCCCTTGTCGCCGTACTTGACGTCTCCACGTGACTCGATCGCCATCGCCGCGTCCATGATCCCGATCGACGGCACGTCGAGGATGGCGGAGCGCCCCTTGAATTCCGGATTCAGAAGCTCGTGCCAGTGCTCGATCGGCCGCTTCACGAGGTCGGGCCGGATACCAAGCGTATCGGCGTTGTACACCGTGGGTATCGCGGTGGCCCACCGGGTCTGGTCCTTGGCAAACTTCTTCGACTCCGGGTTGTCCACATACTGGACCTTGAAGGGAAGCACACCCTGTCGCGAGACCTTCCGCCCGTCGGGGTACTCGCCCTTCGTGAAGATCGGCACCACCTTGTCCCACCACCTGTACTTCTTGAGGTCGATCGTGTGGAGCACGCCACGCGGCACGAGATGGTAGAGGAAGAAATACTCCATGTCGGCGATGTCGACGGAGTTCGGCTGCGTGACGAAGCGGTTCAGCAGGGCATCATGCGCCGCCGACTGCATTTCCACCTGGAACCCGAGATCCTTCGTGGCCTGCCTGCCGATGTCGATGATCGCGGAGTAAGATCCGCCCGCCTGCACCAGCTTGATGTCCTTGATGTTCTGTGCCCACACGGTCGGAAATCCCGTGATGTGGGATCCGGCCGCCGCCGTCGCCGTCGCCACGGCGCCCTTGAGTACCTGGCGTCGAGTGACCTTGTGCCCGCCCGTGGCCTTGTTCGCCATCGGCCTCCTCCTTGTTTTGAGATTCGACCCGCCTTCGCCTCTAGCCCGGCGCGCTCCCGGTGAGGTGCTGCGTGGCCTGCGGATGAGCGGCAGCGTTGCGGCTCTTCCCAGCGTCCGCTGGAGCATCGAATCTAGGTTCGGCGGTCACGTTTGTCAATATCGGTCGGGGCTTTGCATCACATCAGGAAGTACCGGCGATTCAGCGGCAGGTCAGCGTCCGGCAGGGCTGGCAAGGGCGCCCCATCGATACGGATCTCGATGCTGCGCGGGTCGATCTCGATCCGCGGATTGGCCTGGTTGTAGAGCATGTGGCGCTTGCCGACGACTCGGGTGCCGACGACGGCCAGCGGCCGACGCCGACTGCGCACGTGACGACGGAAGTCGTGTTCCGCCGCCGCCGACACGAAATTCGCGCTGACGCTCGCCGCCGCCAGGCCGTGCCCGCCCCAGTGTGGCGCGTAGAGCAGAGGTTCGCTCTGCGGAATCGACGCGTTGCCCTCGCCGAGCGCACCCCACGCCACGAATCCGCCCTTGATCACGAGCTCCGGCTTGACGCCGAAGAATTCCGGCCGCCACAGCACGATGTCGGCGATCTTGCCGGGCTCGAGGGACCCGACCCAGCGATCGATGCCGTGGGCACGCGCCGGGTTGAGCGTGTACTTTGCGAGGTAACGCAGGATGCGCCCGTTGTCATGGGTGGCGCGCTCGCCGTGCACGAGCTTCATCTGGTGCGCGAGCTGCCACGTGCGGCGGATCGACTCGCCGATGCGCCCCATGCCCTGCGAGTCTGAATTGATGATGCTGATGGCGCCGACATCGTGGAGGACGCTCTCGGCCCGCATCGTCGCATCGCGGATGCGGTCGGCGATCATCGCGCGATCGCTGGCGACGCGAGGGTTCATGCCGTGTACCGACCACATCATCGCGTGGTGCTCGGCGACGACGTTCCGGCCATAGGGGATCGTCGGCGTCGTCGAGGAGCCAATCACGTTGTCGACACCGGCGATGGCGAGAATGTCGGGCGCGTGGCCGCCGCCGATGCCCTCGACGTGATAGGCATGGATCGACCGGCCGCCGATCGCGGCCACCGTCTCGTGGAGCTCGCATGATTCGTTGATGCCGTCGGTGTGCATCGCGATCTGGACGTCGTACTGATCCGCGACGGTCAGCGCCTCGTCGATGATGCTCGGATATCCCGCGTAGTCCTCGTGCACCTTCAGGCCGCACGCGCCCGTTTCGATCTGCCGCGCGAGCGGCTCGGGCACCGTGCTCGCGGCACGGCCGAGCAGACCCAGGTTGATCGGCTGCTGCTCGAACGCCAGGAACATCCGGCGCAGGTTGAAGGCCGGGTTGTCGTTGAGCCCGCCCGTGACGAGCGTGGTCATGCCGGCCGAGAGTGCCACCGGGATCAGCCGCGGCTGCACGAGGTGGACGTGGGTGTCGATGCCGCCTGGCGTCGCGATGTACCCCAGCCCGTAGACCGGCGCCGTGGCCGAGCCAATGAGCAGGTCGGGGTTGTCGACGATGTCGGGATTGCCGGCCCGCCCGACGCCGGCGATCAGGCCGTCCTTCACGCCGATGTTCGCCTTCAGCACCCCGAGCACCGGGTCGATGACGACGACATTGCTAATGAGCACATCGAGCTCGCTCGCCGATGGCGCGCGATCGCTCATCATGATCCCGGTGCGCATCGTCTTCGCCCAGCCCCGCAGCACCTCGTCACCGTAGCTGGTGTCGTCGCGCTCGATGAGCGCGATCAGGTTGGTGTCGCCGAGGCGAATGCGGTCGCCCTTCGTCGGTCCATAGCGCGCGGCGTAGTCGACGCGACTGAGTTCACCGGCCATCACTGACTCCGTCACGGTGCCCGTATCGGCGGCGCCGCACGCGCTCGAGGCCCTCGGCCAGTCGCTCCGGGGTCGCCGGGCCGTCCGTCAAGTGATTGAATCCCCGGATTACACCGCGGCCGCCGAAGGCGACCAGGCGCACAACCTGCCGCTCGCCCGGGCGCCAGCGCATCGAGTCGCCGGCGGGCACGTCGAGGTGCATACCCCACGCGCGGGCGCGGTCGAAGACGAGCCGACGGTTCACTTCAAAGAACGGGAAGTGTGAGCTGATGAAGATCGTATGATCGGAGGTATTCTCGACCTCGACGTCGACCGTCGCGCGACCGGCGTTGAGCACGATCGTCCCGTCCCCGAAGATCACCTCCCCCGGCTTCATCGGCCAACGCCGGCCTCCGTCACGGCCACCCCCCGCGAACGGATCGGCTGCTCGACGTGGAGCACGCGCATCCCGTCGCCGAACAGGCACTCGATCTTGATGGCACCGATGAGCGAGGGCACGCCGTCGAGGACGTCGTCCGTGGTGAGGACGTTCACGGCGATCCGCATCACCTCTTCGTAGGGCGCCCCGCCCCGCGCCGCCTCGTGCATCTCGTCGCAGATGATCGCGAGGGCTTCGGGGTGCGTCAGCTTCCATCCCTTGGCGCGCCGTCGCCGGGCGAGCTCGGCCGCCGTGAAGATGGTGAGTCGGTCCATCTCGGTCGGGGTGAGTCGCATGCTTGCCTCCCTGTCGCTAGGCGCTCGTCAGGGCGAGCACCGCATCGAGCAGCACGTTCGCGCCTCGCTCGATGTCCGGGGGCGCCGTGAACTCCTCTGGGCAGTGACTGCGGCCCTCGCGGCTCGGCACGAAAATCATTCCGACGTCGGTGACGCTCGCCATGATCTGCGCATCGTGCACGGCACCACTGGGCATCCTCATTCCCGAGAGTCCACGGCGGACGACGATCCCGTCGAGGAGATCTTGAAGCGGTGGAGCAAGCGAGACCGGCTCGCTTCCGGCCACTTGACCGAGCGCGAGTTTCAGTCCGCGGCGCGTCGCGATCTCCTCGAGATACGACGCGAGTTTCGCCCACTTCACGTCCAGATTCTCGATGTCGCGGAAGTCGATGCTGAGCCGGACCTCGCCGGGAATGACATTGCGGGCGCCGGGACTGCATGCGATTTGTCCGACCGTGCAGACCGTATGGGCACCCAGCGTCGGCGTGAACCGTTCGAGTTCGGCCATGAGCTGCGCGGCCCCGGCCAGAGCATCGCGGCGGCGCGCCATCGGCGTGGCGCCGGCATGGTTCGCAATGCCCACGAGCGTCGCGTCGAATCCCCGGATACCCGTCACCGTTGTCACGACGCCGATCTGGACGGCCGCCTCCTCTAGGACGACACTCTGCTCGATATGTAGTTCCAGGAACGCTTTGGCCCGTCCGCGATGCAGCCGGTGGGCGTCGAGGCCGCTCGCCGGGAGACCATAACGCTCCATCGCCTCGAGGTAGGTGACACCGTCCGCACGCCGCATCTGTCCCAGCCGGTCGGACGTGAGCTGGCCGACCCAGGCCTTGCTGCCCGTGAGCACAGCGCCGAAGCTCGTGCCCTCCTCCTCGGGAAGGATCACGACCTCGTAGGGATTGCGGATCGGCACCTGGTTGTCGACGAGAACGCGAGCCACCTCCAGCGCTCCGGCGACTCCGACGATGCCGTCGAAGCGCCCGCCCTGGAGCACGCTATCGATGTGAGAACCGGCCATGACCGCGGGTCCGCCCGCAGTCGTCGATTCGAGCCGGCCGATCATGATTCCCGGGGGCAATTCGACGACCCGCAAGCCGATCGCCTCCATTTGATCCCGGAGGTACGCTCGGGCCGCTCGATCCTCCTCGGAGAACGTCAGGCGCGTGACGCCTGGCCCGGGCCCGCGAGTGAATCGCGCGAGGTTGTCGATGTCCCGCCTTAGGCGATCGATGTTGATCGAAAGAATGGCCATTCAGTCCTGACCCTCGACGCCGATGCGAAACCTTATCATCGCTGGCATCGCTTCGCGAGGCGGTTGGCTTGAGGTAGCCGGCCTTAGCGAGTAGCCTGGCGCGATCCCTCAAAGGAGGCGCACTCATGGAGACCCCGCTCGAATTCGCAACCATCACCGAGCTGGCTGCGCAGATGAGAACCGGCGCGGTGAGCCCCGTGAAGCTTGCCGAAGCGTCGCTCGACCGCATCCGCGCGCTCGACAAGCGGCTCCACGCCTTCATCGCCGTGTCGGCTGACCGCGCGCTGGCAGAGGCCCGCGCGGCCGAGACCCTGCTGAAGCATGGCCACGATCTCGGGCCGCTCCAGGGCGTGCCCTACGCCGTCAAGGACCTCTACGACGTGAAAGGAATCGCCACGACAGCCGGAACGCGCCTCCTCCACGACAACGTCGCTGCCGTCGATTGCTCGGCGGTGCGGCGGCTCGCGAGTGCCGGCATGGTTCTCGTCGGCAAGACACATACGGTGCAATTCGCCTTCGGCGGCGTCGGCATCAACCACGATTACGGGACACCCCACAACCCGTGGCACGCGATGCCGCACGCGCCGGGCGGATCGAGCAGCGGCTCCGGCGTAGCCGTCGGCAGTGGCCTCGTGCCGATGGCGCTCGGCAGCGACACCGGCGGCTCGGTACGCATTCCGGCCGCGCTGTGTGGGACGGTCGGTCTCAAGACGACCGTCGGACGGATCAGCCGCGCCGGTGTGTACCCGCTCTCGTGGACGCTTGACAGCGTGGGGCCACTCACCCGGTCCGTCGAGGACGCGGCGCTCGTGTATCAGGCGCTCCAGGGAGTCGATCTGGCCGACGAGACGACGCCGGGCGTCCCGCCCGACGACGTGTTGCCGACCTTGAAGGCCGGCGTCAGAGGGCTCCGGATCGCATTCGCCGAGACGATCTTCTTCGACGACGTCGATGCCGAGATCGTGACCGCCGTGAGGGAGACGGGCCGCGTGCTCCGTGGGCTGGGGGCGGCAGTCGACAGCATCGCGGTCCCCGAGGTTGCCGAGGCGATGGCGGAGCGGCGGCGCGCAAGCATGATCGCGGCCGAGGCGTTGGCCGTGAACGGCCGCTTCATCGATGCCGACTTCGACAAGCTCGATCCGGTCGTCGCCCACCGGATGAAGAATGGCCGCAGCCTCTCCGCCACCGATTACTTCAGCGTGCTGCGGCAGTGGGCGACGCTTCGACAGCGGGTGAAGCGGACGCTCGTCGACGTCGATACTCTGCTCGTTCCGACCACGATGATCCCGCCGCGGCCGATCGCGACCATCGACGCGAGCCTGGAGAGCTATGCCGATCACAACCAGCGATACCTCCGCAACACCGCGCTCGGCAACATCCTGGCGCTCTGTTCCGTCGTGCTGCCCTGCGGTTTCACTCGCGACGGCCTCCCGATCGGCCTGATGATCTACGCGAAATCCTTCGACGAGAAAATGGCGCTCCGAGTCGCGTGGGCCTACGAGCATGCGACCGAGTGGCATCGGCGCCGGGCGGACCTCCGCTGGGCGCGATAGGGGCAGAAAGCCGCAATGTCGAGCTTCTCGGGCGTCGAGGGAGGGGACGTCCTCTGAGCCTTCGCCAGCCAATACGTCATACCGATCTCGCAGTACATCGTGTCCGCGACCCTGATGCCTCACCCGATCGGGCTTGATCGCCATGCTCGCGATATACTGCCCAGGCCCGCATGGCACCGAGCAAGACGTGGCCGCATGCGCAGGTCTTCCGGGCGAGCGCAGCGCTAACGGCCGGTTACTCCGCCAGCGCGGACGAGGTAGTTCTTTGGGCCCAACCTTCTCGCGGATCGGTGCTGTACGCGTGGTGCTGGAGCCCAAGCCAGGCCCGCCCACCGATCCCAATATCCCGCGTGCCTTCATCGACATCTTCACGGACATCTCCCCGCTGTTCGTCATCAACAACGAGAGCGGCTGGTACGAGGGGTGGATGATCCACGACCTCGTGGTCCCCCCCATCGCGCCGCCACGCCCCGATGGCCGCGCGCAATTCGCAACGATCACCGAGCGCGATGCCGAGATGCTCAAGAAGATGGGCACGGGCAACAACGTGCCCGCCCACATCTTCACCGTCGACGGCAGGGCTCCGCACTTCCCCGGCGCCTCTGACCGGTTCCCCAACCGGCAAACCAATATTGTGCCGCTTCACGTGAGCATGGGTACCTACAACGCCATGCAACAAGCAGATGCCCACTCGTACTGGGAATTCAACTATCTCGGCACCAACTGGGTCCACCCGCCATACGAGCTGCCGTTCACAGGCGGGTTTCCAGATCAGTTCGGTCAAGCCCCAGACACCTTCCGGGACGGCGAGATCGGCAAGCTTCAGTCGATCGTCCCTGGCTCGGGGCCGGCGGGCATCCAAAACGACCCGAAAGTGTTCGGCGACAATCCCAGCCTCCCACGCGCGGCGCTCTTCACCGCTCTGAGCGGTCTCGAGAGCCAGTCCGGACCGCTGTCCGATCTGTTCCTCGGAAGGACCGACAATATCGACATCCGGTTCGCAGCCGCGATCGCGCTGCTGTTCAACGTGCTGATGGTCGTCGTCGCGATCATCGCCATCGCTCTGACCGTGCCCAGGGATGATCCCGGCGTTGGGCGCTGAACAAGTCCTTCAAACGCTCGCCGGATTCAAGGAGTATGCGACGACGGGCACGCTGCTCGTGCTCGAGCTGGTGGGCACGTTCGTCTTCGCCCTCAGCGGAGCGACGGCCGGGGTCAAACACCGGCTCGATCTCTTCGGTGTGCTGGTCGTCTCATTCGCGACGGCCACCGCGGGCGGCATCACGCGCGACGTCCTGATCGGTGCGGTTCCTCCGGCGGCACTCAGGGACTGGCGTTACCTCGTAATCTCGATGCTCGCCGGGTTGGTCGTATTTTTCTGGTCGCCCCGTCCCGAGCGCCAGCGCCCGCTTCGCAATCTCGTGCTCACGTTCGATGCGGCCGGTTTGGCGCTCTTTGCCGTATCCGGCACTCAAAAGGCACTCGCTTACGACCTCGACCCGGTGATGGCTGCGCTGCTCGGCATGCTGACCGGCATCGGCGGCGGCATGCTGCGTGACGTGCTCGTCTCGGACATTCCCGCCGTGCTGCACTCCGATCTTTATGCTATCGCGGCGCTTGCCGGCGCAATCGTCGTCGTGGTTGGCGACGTCCTGAAGGCTCCGCTTGCGGCTTCGGCAGTCGCCGGAGCCGCATGTTGCTTCGGAATCCGCCTCGTGGCGTTATGGCGCGGTTGGCGGCTTCCCACCGCGGGCGAGCACGAGAAAGCGACGGAAGTCGCCGACAATGCGGGCGGCCGTCGTGATTGATGTGCGCTACCGCGCGAGGCCGCCGGCGAGCGGGCGGATAACGCGCATAACGATTCTCTTCAGGGCCAGCGCCGCGCGGGCGCGCCACCTCAATCTTGCGGGAGTGGACTGAGCCGCGCGGAACGACAAGCAAGCGCTTCCGCACGCTGGGTCGGGCAGCCAACGGGTCGCGCTGGGCTTCCGGCACGTGATTACCTTTTCGCCACCAGTTCGTGGTCACGCCTTCCTCCACAAACGCTCCCCAGAACGTTCTCGACTGTGATTGACACGGTCCCGCGGACGTCCTAGATTGCGAGGCACCGTATCGGCCCTCGGCGCTTGGGGGCAGGAGAAGAACGCCCGATGGCGAGAAGACTCGCGCCGGCCGACGTCGCCCTCCTTGCCGAGCTCGTCGGGTTGCGCTTCCCCACCGAGGACTTGGCGCCTCTGGCCGAAGCCCTCGATGCGCACCTCGCCTTCGTCGCGCCACTCCTGCAGGCCGACCTCGACGACGTCAACCCGTCTCTCACGCACGATCCGCGCTGGCGTGACTGACCTCGGCTCCGTGACGATCCGCGAGGCCTCGCGCCTCATGCGGGAGCGCAAGCTGTCGGCGGTCGAGTTGGTCGAGGCGACGCTGCGCCGGATCGACGAGACCGAGCCGGTGGTGCACGCCTACGTCCATGTGGCGGCCCAGCAGGCGCTGGCCGCAGCGCGACGCGCGGACGCAGAAGTGCCCCGCGGTCCGCTCCACGGGATCCCCATCGGGATCAAGGACGTGCTGGCGACGCGCGACGCGCCCACGGAGGCAGGCTCGCGCCTCTTGGCCGGCTTCACCACGTCGCACGACGCGACGGTGGTGCGGCGGCTCCGCGAGGCGGGCGCCGTCATCATCGGCAAGCAGGTCACGCACGAGTTCGCGTGCGGCCAGGACGTCCCGCCCACCTCCGGCACTACCCGGGCGGCTCGAGCGCGGGCGGGGGCGTGTCGGTCGCAGTGGGTTCGTCGCTCGGCGCGCTGGGGACCGACGCCGGTGGGTCCGTGCGCAAGCCGGCGGCCGTCACCGCCACCGTCGGCCTCAAGCCGACACACGGCCGGGTCAGCGGCTGGGGCACGATCCGCGCGGCATCGGCACCGTCGCTGGACCACGTGGGCACGTTCACCCGCTCCGTCGAGGACGCCGCGTTGCTGCTGCAAGCAGTCGCCGGCTACGACCCAGCCGACCGGCGCACGGTCGACGAGCCGGTGCCCGACTACCTGGCCGACCTCAATCGAGGCGTTGCCGGCCTGCGGCTCGGCGTGGCGCCCGGCTACTTCGCGGGTCCCGAGCTGCACCCCGAGGTCGGGGCCCTGGTCGAGGGCGCGTTCAAGGAGCTGGAGCGCCTCGGTGCGACGCTGGTGCCGGTCGAGCTGCCCGCCTTCCGCTTCACGCTGCCGGCGGGCTTCGTCATCCTCATGGCCGAGGTGGCGCAGCCGCACCGCCGCTGGCTGGTCGAGCGGCCGAAGGACTACGTCCCCGGGACGCGACGCCTCCTCGAGCTGGGCTCGCTCGTCCCCGCCGCGCACCTGCAGGCCGCGCATCGCGCGCGGATGGCGATGCGGGCCGAGGTGCAGGCGGCCTTCCGCCACGCGCGCCTCGACGCGATGGTGACGCCCACGCTGCCCATCACGTCGATGGCGCTGGACGAGATGGTCGTGGACCGCGACCTGCCACGCCTCATCCCCTTCACTCTGCCGTGGAACCTGACCGGGCTGCCCGCGCTCAGCGTCCCCTGCGGCTTCACACCCGCCGGGCTGCCGGCCGGCCTCCAGGTGGTTGGACGCCCGCTCGACGAGGCGACGATCCTCCGCATCGGCCATGCGTACGAGCAGGCAACGCCGTGGCATCGACAACGGCCGGCGCTCGCGGGCGCCGGCGCGCGCTGACAGGGAGGAGACCATGATCGACTCGAGTCGTCGCCAGTTCCTCGTGGGAAGCGCGGCCGCCGCCGCCACGCTCGCCTTGCCGGCTCCACACGTCCAGGCGCAGAAGAAGGGCGGTACGCTGCGCTTCATCCCTCACGCGGACCTCCGTGTCCTCGACGTGACGCGCTACACGGGATACATCACCAACCGCACCAATGGCTACCTGGTCTACGACACGCTCTTCTCGCTGGACGGCAACGGCCAGGTGAAGCCGCAGATGGTGGACAAGTGGTCGAGCAGCAAGGACGGCCGCAAGTGGAGCTTCACCCTGCGCGACGGCCTGAATTTCCACGACGGCCAGCCGGTGACCGCCGAGGACTGCGTGGTGTCCCTCAAGCGTTGGAGCCAGCGTGACCCGCTCGGCCAGTTCTTTATGGCGGCCACCGAGCGGTTGCAAGCGACCGACAAGAAGACGTTCGTGCTCGAACTGGGCAAGCCCTTTGGCTTGGTGCTGCCGGCCCTGGCCAAGCCCTCCGCCGTCGTGCCCTTCGTCCTGCCCGCCCGCATCGCGGCCACGCCCGAGGAGGAGATGATCAAGGAGGCCATCGGGTCGGGGCCCTACAAGTTCGTGAAGGAGGAGTGGCAGCCCGGCCACCAGGTCGTCTACGTGCGCAACGCGGATTACGTCCCGCGCAACGAGCACCCGAGTGGCGCCGCCGGCGGCAAGCGCGTATACGTCGAGCGCCTGATCTGGCGTTACATCCCCGACCCGGCGACGGCCGCCGCCGCCCTCGAGGCCGGTGAGGTCGACATCTGGGAGCAGCCGCCGCTCGACTTCGTCCCGAAGATCGAGAAGAACCCGGACATCGCCATCGTCATGTACGACACTGTTGGCAACCAGGGCTGGATCCGCCCCAACCATCTCCAGCCACCATTCAGCAACAAGAAGGCGCGGCAGGCCCTGGTGTACATGGCGGACCAGCAGCAGTATCTGCAAGCTGCGGTCGGCCAGTCGAAGTACTTCCGGCAGAGCGGCGCGTATTTCGTCAGCAAAAGCGAGTACGGCTCGAGCGCCGGGGCGCCGGCCAAGCCGGACTTCGAGCGCGCCCGCCAGCTCATGAAGGAGGCCGGGTACGACGGCAGGCCGATCGTGGTGTTGGACCCGACGAACATCGCGATGCTCCACGCGGTCGCGCTCGTCACGGGCGACCTGCTGCAGAAGATCGGCTGCAAGGTCGACGTGCAGGCGATGGACTGGGGCACGCTGGTGGCACGCCGGGCCATGAAGACACCGGCGTCCGAGGGCGGGTGGAACATCCTGCACACCTGGTGGAGCGCGGCCGATATGGGATCGCCGGCACTGAACGCGGGCGTGGCCGGCGTGTGTGAGAAGGCGTTCTTCGGCTGGTACTGCAGCGAGCCGATGGAGAAGCTGCGGCGGGACTGGGTGGCGCAGACCGATCCCGCCAGGCGCAAGCAGCTCGCCGAGGAAATCCAGAAGTTCGCGTACGACGACGTGCCCTACGCGCTGTGGGGCGAGTTCGTCACGCCGGCAGCCACCCGGAAGAACGTCCGCGGCATGCTCGCGTTCGCGGCGCCGCTGCTCTGGAACATCTCGCTCGAGAGCTGATCGCCCGGTCGGAGGGGGCCGCGCGGCCCCCTCCGCGTCATTCTCAGACCGCCGGGCCGCCGAGCACCTCGCCCGCGATCCGCCGCGCGAGCCACCGGCCGTCCGAGGGGCTGCCGACCAGCCGGCCGTCCTCGACGATCACCTTGCCGCGCAGGAGGGTCATCACCGGATAACCCTGGCAGGTAAACCCTTCCCAGATGCTGTAGTCCGCGTCGGCGTGCAGGTCGCCCAGCGTGATCGTCTTCTTCAGCGCGGGGTCGATGAGCACGAGGTCGGCGTCGCTGCCCGGCTGGATCACGCCCTTCTGCGGATAGAGGCCGAGGATGCGGGCCGCATTCGCGGAGGTGATGTCCACGAATCGCGTCAGCGGCATGTTCCGCTCGACCACGAATTTGGTGAACGCCACGGGCAGGCGCGTTTCGATGCCGTTGTGGCCGCCACACACGGTCTCGATGGTGTCTCCGGCGAGCTTGTACGCCTTGTGCACCGTGTACTCATCGGTCGCGGTGGTGGCCAGCCGGCCGTCCATGAGGCCGGCGAGGAGCGCGGCGCGATCGTCGGCGAACTTGAGGGCGGGGTACGTGTGGATCGCGGTGCCGCCGGGTTTCCTGTAGTCGTCGCAGGTGAAGTGCAGATAGTTGTGCAGCGCCTCCCCGTACACCGGCTGCCCCAGGCTCCGGGCCTCGGCAATGGCCGCGACGCCTTCCTTGGCGGTGGTGTGCACAAAGTAGACGGCCGCGTCCGTGTGCCGCGCCAGGCGGATGACGTGGCGGAACGCCAGGTCCTCGGAGAGGTTGTTGTGGACGAGGTGGAGGTTGCAGCCCTGGGCCCGTCCCTCGCGCTTGAGGGTCTCGGTCATGTACGTGACGACGTCGTCCTCCTCCGCGTGCACGGCCATGATGCCGCCGTGCCGCGCTACCTGGGCGAAGATGCTCCAGAGGTGGCCGTACGGGACACGGATCGGCCGGAAGGTCGTGAAGATCTTGAAGCTCGCGATGCCTTCCTGGATCGCTTCGCCGATCTCGCCGACCGTCTCCGGCGCGACCTCGCCGGCCAGGATGTAGTGGAAGGCGAAGTCCGTGTAGGCGTGACCGCGGAAGACGGCGCGCCGCCGCTCGACCGCCTCGGCGATCGACACGCGCCGGGCGTGCGGATCAGGCGTGAGCGTCAGGTCACCGGCGAAGTCGACGATGGTGGTCACGCCCCCGAAGGCGGCCGCGCTGCTGGCCGCTGCCGGCGGCTGCGTCATGACCTCCGGACGACCGGTCCATTGCTCCGGGACCGGGATCGAGATGTGCGCATGCGGCTCGATCCCGCCGGGGACGACGATCTTGCCGTGGGCATCGACGACGCGGCCGGCATCCGCCGCCAGAGTGCCGGGCCAGCCCAGCGCGACGATCTTCTCGCCCTGCACGCCGACGTCGAGCGCAGCGACACCGTGGGGCATCACGACCTGTCCACCCTTGATCACGAGGTCGAGCATGGCGCACCTCCTGGTCCGTGGAGCCCGTGGCGCGCAGGCGGCCTCTCTCCACCGCGCGACGTGGGTCGGCCCGATACTAGCCGCTTCGGGAACGCGGGGGAACATCGACCGAATCGAAGACGTGAAGGGAGAGATCCTTCACCTTCGGTGGAGCCCTTGCGTCGGACCAGGAGGCTGTCTCAGCGTCGATTGGCTGCAGGGACCGCGTTGAATTGTGGACGTGACCTCTTACTTTCGACTTCCTATCGAACGATTCATCGACGAAACCAACTTGGCGGCCCCAACGGCACGTGATCGAACTTACATAATCAAGTCCGCGATTTCACTGCGCGCTGATTGATCTGGAGCGCAGGCATGCTCGTTCTAGTTGTGGTTGCGGGGGCCCGGCACTTACGGGTCGGCAAACAGGGCGCTTGAGTTTCTCGGGGTCACGACCCGAACCGGTGTTTGAGTCGCGACCACGTTTTCGCGGCGCTCCGCGAAACCGTCGACATCGCTGTCCAGCCTCACGCTAAGAGGCACCTCGTCTGGCCTCATCGGTGTTGGGCGACCTGGTCCCTCAAGAACCCGATAATGTCTTCACGGCTCAGCGTGCCGAGCGCGTGACCGTTCTCCATCACCGGGAGCTGATTGACGCCGTCACGATCCATCTTCTCCAACACGTCGCGCAGATCGGCGTCCTGCCTGGTGATGCGCATCTCAGCCTTGGGAATCATGACCTCCTCGGCCGTGACCACCGCCCACGACGGCCGGGGCTGCTTCGTGATCCGTTGCAGCGTCAGAAGACCCAGCACACGACCGTCGCGCTCGACCAGGAAGCTTCGCTGACCGTGGACGAGCACGTGTCCATCCACGAGTTCCTGGAGCGTTCGGCCCGCGGGAACGGACGCGTAGCCAGGACGCATGGCCTCGCGGACCTTGTGGCCCATCAATATCTCGAGGATCGCCTGGCCTTGAATCTCGCTCATGGCCGCATTCCCGACGGTCCCGGCGACCCGCAGGGCTCGATGTGCGTCATGGGTCACGGCCCACACGATCGCCTTGAAGACGCGCCCGCCATCGAGGGGGAACCCGGGGATGAGATTGAAGAGTCCCAGCATGGCGTTGATGTACGCGAGGTACCTCAGCAGCGCGAGGGCCGGCGCCACGCCGACTGCAGCAGACTCAAAGACCCAGAAGAGCGCGGCGAGCAACAGGCTCGCCGCCGGACCTGCGGCAGCGATCAGGAATTCCCTCGTTGCACTCGTCGTTCCTCCTCCCAACTGGGATACACCCCCGAAGATGAAGAGCGTGATGCTCCGCACCGAGGTCCCGAACCGCCGCGCCACCAGCGAGTGACTCAGCTCGTGTAGAAGAACGCTGACGAAGAACATGGCAGCCGTCGCCGCGCCCATCACCCAGTACTCCCACGCGGGCCAGCCCTTGAACTCCGCCGGGTAGTAGCCGGCGGCCAGCGTCCACGTCACCAGCGCGAAGATGAGGAACCATGACGAATCGAGGCGGATCGGGATGCCCGCGATCCGACCGAGTGGAATCACGCGACCTGTCATGCGTATCCCCCTCCCCGGTTGCTGTCATGCCGACGACGTGAATGTCCACGCTGTCGATTCTGCGCGTCGGACCTCTGGCTCGCCAGGCGGCTCGGCCGCCGTGTGGGCCTCGACCTCTCAGGTGCTCGACCTGTCTGAGCTCGCGACTCAGCGCGCCGACCGTCTTTTCGCCCGTTAGAATCTGCTGGACCGTGTCCCGCTTGAATGCGGTGCTGAAGACCCGCCTGCCGTCTACCTTCCGTCTACGCTCGCCTATGGGCCTCCCGTCGCATCTTACGTCCCCAGGGTGAGGGATAACGACCGTGACGGCGACGTAAGCGCGCAGATCACACTACAAGACAGGAGGGCGGAGTGAGCGATGAACTTCCATACGGGCGGCCTCTATCGAAGAGGGTCAAGCCACCGGCGGAATGTAAGGTCAGCGCACCTCCCCGGCACGCAGACCGGCCGTGCAGAGCCTTCAACAGCCAGTTGACGCCGACTCTCTTTCAGCGGATCCTCGGGCGCATTGAGCGACGCGCGTGGCATCCGACCTGAACGAGGAGTCGGAGGCCGAGGACGCCGGCGAAAGCTGCGAGGAGGGCGGTCATGATACCTGGGCATTGCGGGATCTCGCGACGAGCGGTGTTGAAGATGATGGCTGCCGCTGGTGCCTCCACGGCGACCGTGAGCCAGTGGCCGCGAAGAGCGTCGTCCGCCTCCCGGCTGGTGGTCGGCGCGGCATACGTCGGGCCGAAGGATGACTATGGCTGGAACCAGGGGCACGCCCAGGGCGTCACCGCCGTCAAGAAAATCGACGGAGTCAAGGTGGTCGAAGAGGAGAACGTTCCCGAGACCGTCCAGGTTCAGAAGACCATGGAGAGCATGATCAGCCTGGACGGCGCGAGCCTGATCTTTGCGACCTCGTTCGGCTACTGGGAGCACATGCTGAAGGTGGCCGCGAAGTACCCCAAGGTCCAGTTCCTGCATGGCGGGCCGACCGTCTGGAAGGAGGGGATGCCGACCAACGCCGGAAGCTATAACGGCTTCATCGACGAGGCGCAGTACATCGCGGGCATCGTCGCAGGCTACACGTCGAAGACCGGCAAATTCGGCTTCGTGGGCGCCAAACCGTATCCCGCCTCGCTGCGCAACATCAACTCCTTTACGCTCGGCGCACGGACCGTGAACCCCAAGGCTATGACGCAGGTAATCTTCACCGGCGACTGGGTGCTACCCGTCAAGGAGGCGGAGGCCGTCAACAGCCTGGCCGACCAGGGAATTGACGTCGTCACATGCCACGTCGACAGTCCGAAGGTCGTGATCGAGACGGCTGAGAAGCGGGGCATCTTTTCGTCCGGCTACCACGTCAACCAGTCCACGCTCGCTCCGAAAGGGTACCTGACCGGTGCCGAGTGGAACTGGGAGAAGGTATATACCGACTACGTCAACTGGCTGCGAGACGGCAAGTCATGGCCTCACATGCGCAGGGGCGGACTGCGTGCAGGCATCGTTCGCAACGCGCCGTACGGACCCGCCGTCAGCGAGAAGGCTCGCAAGCAGGCCGACGACGCCAAGGCGAAGTTCACGGACGGTAGCTTCGTGATCTACAAAGGGCCCATGAAGGACAACACCGGCAAGACAGTGATCCCCACTGGCAAGTCGTACGACGCCACGGACATCTGGCTTGAGTCGATGGACTGGCTGGTGGACGGCGTGAGGGGGTCGACCCGAAGCTGATGCGCCTGCTCGGTGGCAGTCCGCGAGGGGCCGCCGAGGCGTTGACCATCCCCGCGGGGGCTCTGGCAGTGTCCCTCATCCTTTTCGGGATCTTCGTGGCACTGGCCGGAGCCAACCCGCTCGGGGTGTACGAGACGATCTACAGCGGCGCCTTCGGAAGCTGGTTCTCCTGGCAGAACACGCTGCAACGGGCGACGCCGCTGATGCTCACCGCGCTCTGTACCGCCCTGCCGGCTCGGCTCGGGCTCGTCGTGATCGGCGCCGAGGGCGCCCTGATCATCGGAGCGCTCGCCACCGTCGCGATCGCGTCTGTCCTTCCGGGCGCTTCGCACTGGACGGTCATCACCGCGATGATGCTCGCTGGTATGTCGGCGGGCGGGCTCTGGGTCGGTCTCGCCGGCGGCCTGCGCTATTACCGGGGCGTCAACGAGACGATCAGCAGTCTTCTTCTCAACTATATCGCCATCGCCCTGATGAACCACCTCGTGGGCGGCCCAATGCGCGATCCGCTCGTCCTCCACCGACCGTCGAGCTGGCACGTGGGCGAGCGCAACATGATCGGTCTGATCCCAGGCATGGACGTCCACTGGGGCCTTGTCTTCGGCGTCGTCGGGTGCATCGTCACGTACGTGCTGATGCAGCACACGGTATTCGGGTTCGCAGCCAGGATCGTCGGTGGCAACGTGCGCGCCGCCCGCATGGCCGGCGTGCCAGTCGGCAGGCTGACGCTGGTCACGTGCTTGATCGCGGGGGCTGCAGCCGGTCTCGCCGGGACGACGGAGATCGCCGCCGTTCACGGCCGGGCCAGCACATCGCTCGTGGTCGGCTACGGTTACACCGGGATCCTCGTGGCCTTTCTCGCCAGGCAGAATCCTCTCGCAGTGATCCCGGTGGCTATCCTGCTCGGCGGCATCGACGCCGCCGGGGGCCTGCTGCAGCGGTGGCACGATTTGCCGGACGCGACGGTGCACGTGATGCGCGGCATCATCTTCCTGGTCATTCTCGCCAGCGAACCGGCGTATGGGCGGCTCCGCGTTTTCCAGCAGTCGGTCGTAGCGCCATCCAACGGGGTCGTGCCCCGCGAGGCCGCCTGAGGTGGAGGCGCTCGGGTGGTGGGGAGTCCCTCTCGCGGTTCTGGGCGGCGCCATCCGTGGCAGCACCCCGTTTCTCTTCGTCAGTCTCGGTGAGTGCCTGACCGAGAAGAGCGGCCGGATCAACCTCGGCCTCGAGGGCACGCTCGTGATGGGCGCAATGAGCGGCTACGGCGTTTCGTACCTGACCGGATCGCCGTGGCTCGGGGTGCTGGTGGCGGGGACGTGCGGCATGGTCCTTGGAGCCGTGCATGCCTCGATCTGCGCACGACCGCGCGTCAACGACATTGCGGTGGGCATCGCTCTGATGCTGTTCGGCCTCGGCCTCGCGTTCTACCTCGGCAAGCCGTTCATCCAGCCGAACGCCCCGCGCCTACCGGCAATACCGTTCGGATGGTGGAGTGAGAGCCCTCAGGTGCGCGCCGCGCTCGAGGTCAATGTGCTGTTCCTCATCGGCGCGGTGCTGGCCCCCGGACTGCTCTGGGCCCTCTACAACACGCGGTGGGGTCTCGCAATCCGCGCCGTCGGCGACAACGCCGACGCCGCCAGGACGATGGGTTATGCGGTGGACCGGGTGCGCTTGCTCGGCACGGTCGCGGGCGGCTTCCTCGCTGGGATCGGCGGATCGTTTCTCTCACTCTACTATCCGGGAAGCTGGAACGAGGCGATCTCGAGCGGCCAGGGTCTCATGGCGGTGGCGCTGGTGATCTTCGCGCGCTGGGACCCGCTGCTGTGCCTGTTCGCCGCACTGCTGTTCGGCGGCGCCGGCGCCCTCGGTCCAGCGCTGCAATCCGTGGGGATCACCTCGGGCTACTACCTGTTTAACGCCGCGCCCTACGTGCTAACCTTGCTGCTCATGATCGCGACCTCGTCGACGCAGCGGACGCTCAAAGGCGCGCCGAGCGAGTTGAGCGTGACGAAGTGATCGGGCGATGAAAGGGGAATCCCCATGACCGGATTAGGCGGGCTGAACAAGGCTCCTGATGGGGTGGTCATCGGGCTGGTGCAGCTACAGCTTCCCGTAGTGGCCACGCGGGCGGAGCTCGCGACGCAGGCGAACAGGATCTGCGCCATGGTCACCAAGGCGCGGAAAGGGATGCCGACTATGGACCTCGTCGTCTTCCCCGAATACTCGCTGCACGGCCTGTCGATGGACACTCGCCCCGAGATCATGTCCCGGCTCGACGGGCCCGAGGTCGCGGCCTTCAAAACGGCCTGCGCGGAGCAAAAGATCTGGGGGTGCTTCTCCCTCATGGAGTACAACCCGGGCGGAAACCCCTACAACAGCGGCGTCATCATCGACGACCGTGGTGCACTCCGGCTCTACTACCGGAAGATGCATCCTTGGACCCCGGTCGAGCCGTGGGAACCGGGTAACCTCGGAATCCCGGTCTGCGACGGCCCGAACGGCAGCAAGATCGCGCTGATCATCTGTCACGACGGGATGTTCCCGGAGATGGCCCGGGAGTCCGCATACAAGGGGGCCAACATCATGCTGCGGACCGCCGGCTACACGGCGCCCATCCGCCACTCCTGGCACGTGACCAACCAAGCCAACGCGTTCTGCAACTTGATGTACACCGCGAATGTCTGCATGTGCGGTAGCGACGGGCTGTTCAACTCGATGGGCGAAGGAATGATCGTCAACTTCGACGGAGCCCCGCTCGTCACGGGCAGCGGCGTGCCCGACGAGATCATCACGGCCGAGGTGCGGCCCAAGCTGGCAGAGGAGGCGCGTCGCATCTGGGGCGTCGAGAACAACATCTATCAGTTCGGCCACCGCGGCTTCGTGGCCGTGAAGGGTGGGGCGCAGGACTGCCCGTATACGTACATGCAGGATCTGGTGGCTGGCAAGTACCGGCTGCCGTGGGAGGACGAAGTGCAGGTGACGGACGGCACGAGCTGTGGTTTCCCCGAACCGAGCCGCACCTATCACGGCTAGCGTGATGTCGGGAGCGAATTATCCCGGCGTTCCTCGGAGCTGTCCAAGCGGGACACTCTAAGCCGAGAATCGCGATGAGCAGAACCCGGGGCCGTACCGATGGCGGCGGAGGGCAGCCTGACCGAGCAAGCGCCGACCGATTGCCGCCCGCCGCCCCGCCGCCTCGTGAACCCGCGCCGCCGCGTTTCGAGGTGGCTCGGCCCCGTCTCGAGAGCGCCCCACATTTCGGCGTCGCCTCGCCACCTCCCCAGGTCGCCCCACCGCGCCTCACGGTCGCCGGAATGACGAAGCGATTCGGCTCGCTGGTCGCTCTCGACGACGTCTCCTTGACCCTCGAGCCCGGCTCGTTTCACGCGCTGCTCGGCGAGAACGGCGCCGGGAAGAGTACCCTCGTCAAGTGCGTGATGGGCTACTACGCGTCCGATAAGGGCGCCGTGATCGTCGATGACGTCGAGCGCATCATCCGAAGCCCTCGCGACGCGCATGCTCACCGGATCGGGATGGTGTACCAGCATTTCACGCTCGTGCCGAGCATGTCGGTGGCCGAGAACTTCGCGCTGGCGCGCGCGGACCTTTCGCTCGTCGTCGACTGGCCCACCGAGCATCGCCGGTTGCACGAGTTCTTGAAGGACATGCCGTTCAAGGTCGATCTCGAGGCGCCGGTCAGCGCGCTGGCGGCCGGCCAGAAGCAAAAGATCGAGATCCTCAAGCAGCTCTATCTCGCCTCCCGCATCCTGATCCTCGACGAGCCGACGTCGGTGCTCACGCCGGGTGAGGCCGACGAGATCCTCGGCCTCCTGCACGAGATGGCGCGAGGGGGTCGGCTGTCCGTCCTCATGATCACGCACAAGCTCCGAGAAGTGGTCGCCTTCGCCGACGAGGTCACCGTGCTTCGACGCGGGCGGGTGGTCGGACGGGGACGGATGGAGAAGCTCACCGCGCAGAATCTCGCGGCGATGATGATCGGCGGAAGCGAGCTGCCGCCGCCGGCGCAGCGCATCGCCCACACCACGGGCCAGGTACGGCTCCGCCTCGACCACCTGTGCGTCGACGACGACAAGGGACACCAGGCCGTCGTGAACGTCTCGCTCTCCGTCCACGCCGGGGAGATCGTGGGGATCGCCGGCGTTTCCGGGAACGGCCAGGCCGAGATGGTCGAGGTCCTCGCCGGACAGCGCGAGGCTTCCGCGGGCACCATCACCGTTCACGGCGAGCCGTATCGGGCGACTCGGATGGAGATGCGGCGCCACAAGGTCTTCTGCCTCCCCGAGGAGCCCCTTCGCAACGCCTGTGTGTCCCGGATGAGCGTCGCCGAGAACCTCGCCTTCCGCGTCTTTGACGAGACGCGCTTCACGATCGCCCGCTGGGGCCTGAACCGGGCGGCCATGCGGCAGGCCGCCAGCGAGCTGATCGGCCGGTATCACATCAAGGCATCCTCGACCGACGCTCCGGTCAGCAGCCTCTCCGGGGGCAACGTGCAGCGCTTGGTGCTGGCGCGCGAGCTATCCGGCGACGTTGAAGTGCTGATCGCTGCCAACCCCTGTTTCGGTCTCGACATCGCGGCCATCGCGGAGATCCGCTCGCAGATGATGCGGGCCCGCAACCGCGGCGCGGCGATTCTCCTCGTCAGCGAGGATCTCGACGAGCTGTTCGAGCTGGCCGACCGCATGGTCGTCATGTTCAATGGCGAGCTCGTGTATGAGACGCCCATCGCCGACGCCGACCTCGCGATCGTGGGTCGCCACATGGCCGGACACTGAACCCTCTCCCGCCCCGCGCGCCGCGCGATCGGCGCATCCTTTCATAGACGGCCAAAGGGGCCAGCCGCGTTGCTCGGCCGACCCCTTTGGTTTTCGCTGCTTCCGTGGTTGCGGGGGCCCGCTTTGCACAGTACTACACGGTCCCCACCACCTACTGGGTCGAACTGGCAAGCGACGCTACTACCAGTAGGAAGTCGCAGCGTGCCGGGGACGTCACGGACTGAAGGCCGTGATCGAGAAACGCCTACTCCAGCCCGCGACAGCGGAGCCATCGCCGGTCTCCACGTCCACAGCCGAGCGGCCGGCACACGGAGCCGGGCGTGATCATGGGTCGGGTATCAGCATCAAGGCCGAGGCGGCCTGGGCCGCTGCCGCATCGGCCCGAAGGCTCTCGCCGTGTCGCGCTGGGGTCGGTGCGTCCGGGAGAGCTCGCGCTGGCGCGCCAGCTCCTTGATCCCCTGCTCCTTGTAGTCCGCGCTCGTGAGCGACGCGAGAAACGCCACGACGCCGTCGATATCGTCCTCGGTCAGCGCCAGCGGTTGGATGTCCTCGTCCAGGTAGGGATCCTGTAAGCCGTCGCCCTTGTTGTAGTGGTCCATCACGTCCCACAGCGTCTCCTGCGAGCCGTCATGGAAGTAGGGCCCCGTCACCAGCACATTCCTGAGATCCGGCGTCTTGAAGGCCGCGATATCACGCTCTCTCCTGGTGATGAGGAAGCGGCCGAGTGCCGATAGGTCCGTTTGGATGGCGGCACGGTCGATCTGCGACGTATCGCCCGACTTGATCGCTTGCTCGGCCTGACGGGCCAGCGCCACGACGTTGTGCCGGATGATGCCGATGCCGATGTTGTGGAAGTCGTTGTCGGTGAAGTAGGTGGCGTCCCGCTTCTGCTCGGTCAACGCATGACATTTGTTGCAGCGGGCGCGGGTGTTGAAGAGCGCCCAGCCGCGCTTGGCGGCGTCGTCGATGGCCGTCGAGTCACCCGCGATGAAGCGATCGAACGGGGAGTCGAACGACAGCTGCGTGCGTTCATAGGACGCGATGGCGCGCAGGAGATCGCGGGCGTTGGGCGGACCGCCGAAGACCTTTCTGAAGGCGTCCTGGTACTCCGTGATGGCGGCGATCCGGGCCACGGCGGCGTCGAGGCTCGGCTGGCCCATCTCGACGGGGTTGACGATCGGCAGCGCCGCCTGCTCCTCGAGCGTCTTCACCCGCCCGTCCCAGAACTGCGTCTTGTTGGAGAGCGCGTTCAGAATGGTCGGGGCGTTGCGCTGGCCGATACGGCCTTTGATCCCGACGGAGGTGGGCCTCCCGTCGGTGAACGCGCGCGCGGGATCATGGCAGGTGCTGCACGCCACGGTCCCGTCCGCCGACAGGCGACCGTCGAAGAACAATTTCTGGCCGAGGGCGATTTTCTCGGGGGTCTGGGGATTGTCAGGCGGTATCGCGGCGCGTGTCGCGGCAGCCGGGACGCCGACCTGATGAATGGACTTCGGCTGAGCCAGCGGCCCGGCCTCCGGGATCGGCGGCACCTTCACCCTTGCCGCACGCGGCCAGGCCACCGTCAGCGTCGCGGCCGCGAGGACGCTTACGATGGCGGCCCACACCGCCATGGCGCGCATTGCTCAGGCCGGCTCGTGCTCGTGCGCGATCAGCGGTGTGTCCACGAGGTGCTCGGCGACGAACCAGACCTGCCGCTCGTTGGTCCGGATCACGTCGCTCACCAGCAGATCGTTGGTGCCGTCATCGCCGGTCTCCGCAGCCTGCCGCGCCATCGCGCGCGCCTCTTTGAGGACGATCTCGTGCGCATGAAGCAGCCGCGCGATCTGCACCGGAACTTCGTCGCGGCCACGTGGCGGGCGCGGAATCAGCGTCATCTCGGCGACGTCATGGGCCATGGCGATGCTCACGCCGCCGAGCGACTGGATTCGCTCTCCGATGGAGTCCACCAGCTCGCTCTGTTCGTCGAAGTGCTTGTCGAAGAGCAGGTGGAGCTGGTAGAACGTCGGCCCACTGACTTGCCAATGGTGCTTTTTGTACAGATCCCGCAATGTCATGGTGTCGACGAGCAGCTGGTTGAGATTGTCGACGCTGACGCCTCGGACTGACGCGTCGAGCGCGACGGGAACGGGAACGACCACCCCGTAGCGTTGGAGTTCCTTGAGACGTTCGTACGGTTCCGTCACGATGAGGTGTTGGTGCCTCTTGCTCATGATTCCTCCTCCCACTCCGATCCATGTAAGACGCGCGCCGGTTCCAGTTCGGTGAACATCTTCAGGGTCGCCGCGCGCCGGCCGGGCGGCGGCGACACGATTCCCCGATGGAGGAAGTCGCACATGATCCGGTTGCCCATCGCCCAGTCGTCCGCATAGGCGGCGACGTGGTGGACGCACATGTCGTCGGCACCGGACGTCGGGTACCCGCACTGGATGCAGAGACTCATGGCCGATCAGAGCTCGGTCTTATCGGCGTCGATGAGCTGCTGCATGGTCTCTTCGCCGTCGCCATCCGCGATCAGCAGCAGGATGTGGATCCGATCCCCGACGACGCGCGCGTCCCGCACCGTCACGACGGTCGGGACGAAGGCGATCGCGTGCTGGAGGATGTTGTCGATGGCGGAATTCAGCGCGGCTTTGAGCTGGGTGTCGTCGGCGGCGCTCGCGACCGGGATCGACGTGGTGATCTGGACGACGTATGCCGTCGCAGGCGTCGCCCATGCCGCGAGGCCCAGAGCGATCAGCGTCGTCAGCATGATCTTCCCGACGATGCGGCTCACCACCAGGGCCCGCCCCACGTCCACGGGTTTTCGTAGGTCCAGATCTGCTCCTGTGCGAGCTGGCGCTCCCTCGTCAGCCGCTGATACTCCGCGTACTCCTTGGGTCCGCCGACGTAGACGCACTGGCAGTTCCGGGGATCGGCATAGGCGTACTCGATGCCGTCGCCCGTGGCGCGGCTTGTCAGCCGGTACGGCGGCATGGCGGCCAGCTGCTGCTGCCGCTCGGCGGTGTCGGCGAGCTCCATCCTGAACCCGGCCGCCGCCAGGAATTGCTCCCTGTCGAGCGCCTGCGAGTGGCGGATCGCCGCGCAGCCCGTGAGCCCCACGGTCGCCGCCAGCGCGAGTGATGCAAGGGTCGTCGTCCAGCGTCCGATCATGATCCTCCTCCTTGTATCGACGTGGCCATCACGCCATGCCGTTCCTGCAAAATCCTTCCCGTCACCGTCACCGAGTCGCCCGTCCTCAGCGCCATGTATTCGTCCTGGCTCGCCTGCGAGAGGTCGACGTTGATGGGTCCAGCGCCGCTCGCGTACGGCGCGACGACCATCGTTTGCCCCGCGATCCCCAGCACCCGTCCCTCGATGCGGACCAGATCGTCTTGCGCGGTGCCGACGTCGACACGCAGCGCGAACACGAGCCCGGCGGAGACGACCGCCGCGGTCAGGGCCTTGCGGAGTGCCCGCCGGCTCATGACCGAAGAGAAACGACGCTGCGAGGGCCCGTCTCGCGCGCCGGCGGCGCCATGAAGTCCGGGCCCACGGGATCGGTGACGAACTCCGCGAGGAGCCGATCGATGGCCACGCGCGTCTCCTCGTCGAGGCGCCAGCCGAGCACGTCGTCGATCGGCGCGAGCTGATCCGGGCGGCGCGCGCCCCACAGCGCGATCGTGGGGCCCTGGTCGAGGATGAAGCGGACGGCCAAGGCGAGCACGTTCCTGCCGTAGCGCTCGTGGGCCAGCCGGTCGAGCGCGGCCACGGCGTCGAGATATTGCTGATAGCGGCGAGGCTGGAACTTCGGGTCCGTCTGGCGCAGGTCGTCGCCGAGGAACCTCGTGTCGCGCCGCATGCGCCCCGATAGCAGCCCGCGGCACAGCGCGCCGTACGCGAGTACGGTGAGGCCCTGCCGCCGGGCGTACGGCAGGACGTCCTTCTCGATCGCCCGCTCGAACAGGTTGTACGGCGACTGCACGACGTGCAGCGGCGCGACCGCCCGGAAGGTCTCCATCTGCTCGGGCGAGAAGTTGCTCACGCCGATCGCGCGGATCGTCCCGCGCTCGAAGAGCCGGTGCAGCGCCTCCGCAGTCTCCTCCACGGGAACGAGGGGATCGGGCCAGTGCACCTGATAGATGTCGATGTAGCTCGTTCCCAGCCGCCGCAGCGAGTCCTCGATCTCCGTTCGGATCCGCTCCGCGGAGGCGTCGCGGTAGACGGCGCCGGCATGCCACGCGAGACCGACCTTGGTGGCGATCAGCAGGCGCTCGCGCCCGCCGTGCTCAGCGATGGCCCGGCCGACCAGTTCCTCGGATCTGCCGAAGCCATAGGCCGGCGCGGTGTCGATCAGCGTGATGCCCAGATCGAGTGCCGTGCGGATCGTTTTGACGGCCTCGGCCTCGTCGCTGCCGCCCCACATCCAGCCACCGATCGACCACGTGCCGAGCCCGATGCGCGAGCTCGCCATCCCGACGCCCCAGATCAGCTTCTGCTCCATCGCTGTCGCCGCCCTCCTATCGCACCTCTGACCGTCGATTTTGAGACGTCGAGGTGCGGGTGGAGGTTGCTCTCCGTTGGCCTACCCGACCAAAGTCGGGTCCCGGGAACGAAACAGCCACCATGGTCGTCTCAAGCGCGTGGACAATTCGAACAGCCGAGCGAAGCGCCTGCTGGAGGCCGAGTTCGACGTGATCGCCGAGCGACTACACAGAGAGGCCGCTGTGCCGAAGGCCAGCCTCGCGGGCGGCGACTTCCTCGACGTCGCCCAGGGCATCGAGCACCAGGAACTGGCGCGGCTCAGCGCGTCGCGGCTGAGCGAGCGGGCGAAGCGCCTGCAAATCGCGCTGAGCCGGGTCTCCGAAGGCGACTACGGCGTCTGCTCGGAGTGCGGAACGTCGATCCCCCCGCAGCGACTCCGCGCCGTTCCCGACGCGACCACGTGCGTGGCGTGTCAGGCGCGGCTCGAGCGCGGCGCTCACTGAAGCCCCGGCCCGTCTCTTTCCCCTATCGACGAGTCCAGCCGCGGCCGCGCTGGTGACGTCGACAAGCGTCGGGGCTCAGGCGAGAAGCCCCGCGATGATGCCCGTGAGAAACACGCCGTCGAACGTGCCGGCCCCGCCGATCGAGACGACGGGCGCGCCGAGCTCCCCGATCCTCGGAAGGTTCAACAGGTCGGCACCGATCAGGGCGCCCATGGAACCCGAGACGTACGCGACCGGCGGCGCCCGACGAAAGGCCAGCACGACGCTCACGGCGGCCGCGGCCAGCGGCGGAACGAACATCAGCACCGCGATACCGGCGCCAGGCACGATCCGCGCGAGACTGTGGACGATGGCGGCGACGACGGCGACGCCGAGGAGCATGCGCCCACGTACGCGCGAGCGGAGAAAGAGGTAGAGCGACAGCATCACTGGCACGAGGGCGCCGCCCACGTTGATCGCGATGATCGTCATCCCTTCCTCGTGGACCGGCGGCACGACATAGGTGCGCCCGAACATGGTGATGCTCTGGGGAGGCAGCAGGCGCTCGACGCGCATCGCGTAGAGCGGGATATTCACGTGGCTGCCGACCAGGGATAAAGCATGATCACGAACATGTAGCGGGGAGGCACGCCGATCTTCCGGTAGGCGTATCTGAGGATCCTCAGCTCGACCACGAACACGAGGACCACGAGCAAGAGCAAAAAGAGGCCGAGCACGAGTGGGAACGCGACGGGGAAGATCATCGGTGGATCCCGATCACAGCGGCGCCGGCGAGCATGACGCCCGATCACACGGCGCCATCTGGCCGGCGCCGCTTCGGTACGCGCTCGGCGTCATCCCGGTGACACGCCGAAACGTCGTCGTGAAGTGACTCGGCGTCCGAAAACCCACCGACCGCGCGATCTCGGCGATCGGCACCGTCTGGGCCGCCAGCAACGCCCGCGCCTCGTCGATCCTGTGTCGGACCAGGAATCGATGCGGAGGCACGCCGGTGCTGCGCTTGAAGAGCCGCGCGAAGTGATACGGACTCATGTGCACCACGGCGCTGAGCTCGGCCAGGCGCAGCTCCCGCTGCAAGTTGTCCTGGATGTACTGCGCCACGCGTCGCACTCTGTACGCCGGCAGCTCGCCGCCCGTCGTTGTCACGTCGGCCATGGCGGCCCGAATCACGCGCACTCGTGAGTGTCGGCCGCGTCCAACGTCGTCATGGCATCGCCCAGCTGCTTCCGGAGAAACAACCGGGCGCGGTGCACGCGAGTCTTCACCACGGGGATGCTGAGGCCCATGACCTCCGCGATCTCGGGATTCGACAGGCCCCGGACGTCGCGCAGCACCAGCACGCTCCGGTACGCGGCGGGCAATTCCTCGATCGCCGAGGTCAGCGCCAGCCGCAACTCGGTCTGGATCGAGGGATCGTCCACGCGCGGCGACCAGTCGGCCATGGGCACGGCGTGGCAGCCCCGCTCATCGAAGACCGGCATCACGTCGTCCCAGGACACGTCTCGACGCCGGCTCTGCCGGGTGCGGAGCTTCTGATAGGCCGCGTTCGCCACGATCCGGTAGAGCCAGGAGCCGAAGGCCGACTCACCCCTGAAGCTGTCGATCTTCCGGACCACGGTCCAGAATGCGTCCTGCACGACTTCTTCTGCATCCTGCCCGTTTCCCGTGATGCTGGTGGCCAGGCGATACGCGCGGTCCCCGTACGTGGTGACGAGACGCTCCGCTGCCGTCGGCTCGCGCCGCCGGAGCGCTTCCAGAAGGTCGAGATCCCGGTCTGCACGCCGCGAACGAGTGACGGCAGCCGTCTCGGGTTCGAGAGCCATTTGAAGAGTCATCTCTCTATCCTCCGTGCCGCCGATCATGTCAGCGCAGAACCGTCTGGACCGCGTCCAGCAGCGCATCACCGCGGAAGGGCTTGTCGAGGAATGCGACGGCGCCGGCCCCGAGGCACCGCTGGCGAATCTGCTCGTCCCCATGAGCAGTGAGAATGACGGCCGGAACGCGGACGTTCGCGGCCGCGAGATGCCAGAGGAGGTCGAGGCCGCTCATTCCGGTCATCCGCAGATCGAGCACCAGGCACCCGGTGGTCTCGCGCTGGGCGGAGGTCAAGAACTCTTCCGCCGAGGCGAACGTCTCGACTCGGAAGCCTACCGACCGCAGGAAATTCTTGAGCGAGCGACGCAGCGACTCGTCATCGTCCACGACGGAGATCACCGGCGCATCCTGCGTGCCGATGCGTTGTCGCCATTCCTGGAACCTCGGAATCGAATCCATGGCTGCCAGGCTAGGCGGTCGGGCGGGCAGCGTCTACCCTACGTTGGTCGGGGCGACCTCTACCCTACTTTCGGAGGGTTCGAGCCGCCACCGGCAGGGGTGATGCCGAGCCGGGAGGCGAAGCGGACCAGCTCGGCCACGGAGCCGGCCGTCATCTTCTGCATCACGTGCGCGCGCTGCTCCTTGACGGTGGCCTCGGTGGTACCCAGCTCGCCGGCGATCTGCTTGTTGAGAAGACCTGCGACGATCCGCGCCAGCACGTCCCGCTCGCGCCGGGTCAGGGAAGCGTAGCGGCCACGAAGCTCGGTGAGTTCCTGGCGCTCCGTGCGCAGCGCGCGATCGCGCTCGATCGCGTGTCGAATGGCGTCGAGCAGGTCCTGCTCGCGGAACGGCTTGGTGAGAAATTCGACCGCGCCGGCTTTCATGGCCCGGACCGACATGGGAATGTCGCCGTGGCCGGTGAGGAAGATGATGGGCAGCGCCGCGTCCGTGTCGGCGAGCTCGCGCTGGAGATCCAGCCCGCTCAGCCCCGGCAGGCGCACGTCGAGCACGAGGCATCCCGGCGCGTCGGGGCGCCGGGCACGCATGAACGCCTGAGCGCTGGGGAAGACCTCGACGAGGAACCCGACGGAGGTGATGAGTCTCCGGAGGCTGTCGCGGACGGACGAGTCGTCGTCGACGACGAAGACGACGGGCGCATCCGACGTCATGGCATCCCCGGCAGGGCAAACTGGAACGTCGCGCCATGGTCCGAATTCGTCGTCGCCCACAGCCGGCCCCGGTGGTTGTCGATGATCGAGCGACTGATCGACAGCCCCATACCCAGCCCACCCGGCTTTGTCGTGTAGAACGCCTCGAACAGGCGCGGCGCCTCGGCTTGGCTGAAGCCGACGCCGGCATCCTCGACGGCGACGATCGCCCAGGGACCATCGTCACGGTGATCGGTGGTCGCGCGGACGACCATCCGGCGCCGCACCGGCGGGACCTCGCGCATTGCCTCTACGGCATTCATCAGCAAATTCAGGAGGACCTGCTGGAGCTGGATCCGATCGCCCGTGACCTGCGGCAGGTTCGGTGCCAAAGACATTTCCAGAGATATGCCGTGTCGCCTGATCTCGGGCCCGACGAGGGGCAGCACGTCGCGGATGACACCGGTGAGGTCACAGCGCCCACGGGCAACCGACGAGCGCGTCAGCAGGGCGCGAATCCGGGTGATGACCTCTCCCGCGCGCAGGCCGTCCTTCACGATAGCGGTGAGCGCCCCGCGGACGCTGTCGAGATCGGGTCTGTCGGCCGCCAGCCAGTGCAGGCACGCGTTGGCATCGGCACCGATCGCCGCCAGCGGTTGGTTGATCTCATGGGCGATGGAAGCGGCGAGCTCACCCAGCGTCGTCACGCGCGTCACGTGCGCGAGCTCCTCTCGCGCTTGCTGCAGCGCCTCCTCGGCCCGTTTGCGCTCCGCGCGAGCGCGGAGCGCCGTCACCCCGGATGTCAGGTCCTCGGCGAGATGGCCTCGCAGCGCCGTCACGGCATAGGCCACGGACGCCGCCAAACCCGTATAGTGTTCGATCGCGTGTTCATCGAAGGCGCTGCACTCCGCGGCATACAGATTGAGCGTGCCGCGCAGATCCACGGCGCCCCCGGACGCCTCATAGGCGATCAACGGCACGGCAAGGCAGGAGGCGTAGCCGCGTGCGAGGGCGGCGGCTCGCCAGGGAGAAAACCTCGGGTTCGTGCGGATATCGTCGACCCAACACGCGTGGCCGGTCCGAACCGCAACGCCGACGGGCCCCTGACCGAGTTCTATCTCTCCCCAGGAAGTCTTGAGGCGCTCCAGGTATTCGACGCCGTCTCCGGCCTGGGCGACCGGGCGAACAGTCTTCTCGGCATCATCCTCGCAGTAACCGACCCAGGCCAGCCGAACCTCGCCGCCCGCCACGAGAATTTCGCAAATGGATCGCAACAGCGCCTGCTCGCTCTCGGCCTGCAAGAGCGCGTTGGTGCACTGATGGAGCGTCCGCAGTCTTCTTCTCAGCCGACCCAGCGTTTCCCCGTAGGCCTCGCGTTGCTGTGACATCAATCGCCAGCCCGGTCTAGTCGACACCGAGCACGGTGCTGGCCAAGGCCGTCCCCGCCACACGGGCCCGAATCTTGTCGAACGCCGTCCCCCGAGTGCGAGACGTGTCATCGCTGAAGGGCGCAAAGCCGCAGTCGTCCGTGGTTCCCAATCGATCAGGCGGGATGTATTCGGCCGCCTCGAGGACACGGTCCCTGATCTCTTCGGCGGTCTCGACACGCGGATCGAGTGGATCGATCACCCCCACGAAAATCCGTTGCGTAGCCTTGGCGTGTTCCCGAATCAGTTTCAGGACGCGCTGACGGTGAGGCTCGCTCGCCAGCTGCACATAAAAGCTGGTCGCCTGCAGCTCGAACAAGCTCGGCAGGAGCTCGGCGTAGTCCACGTCCGCGCTGTGGGTCGAGTGGCGATCGGCGCCCGGGCACGTGTGCACCCCGATTCGCTTCCGCTCCTCGGCGGAAAAGCGCTCCAGCACCAGATTGTTCAGGTCGATGAAACTGCGTAGCAGGCGCCGCGTCGGATCCAACTTGATCGACAGCCGTCCTTCCGTGAAGTCCATCTGAACCACGTGTGCGCCTTTCTTCAGACAACGCCGAATTTCGCCCTCCTGCTCATCGATCAGGGCATCGAGATACTCTTCTCGCGAATAGCCGCGGAGGCCGCCTTGCGGGTACAACAGGCTCAGGGCCGAGGCGGAGACGACCGCTTGCTTCAGCGGCACCTGCGCGTACCGCTGGGCGATTTCCAGGTAAACATCGGCCGGGGTCTTGTACCTGAACGGTCCGCCGGTCAGGCGAGGCAGGTTTCGGATGTGCCCATCTGCGAACGAAATCGGCACGCCATCCGGCGACAGGTTCTCCAGACCATGGATGGAATAGGTGGCGAAGCTGTGCTTGGCCTGTTCGCCATCCGTAATGACGGGCGATCCGGTGGCTTCCAGACGCCGAATCGTGTCCTGGACGGCGGCATCGTAGAGCGCAGTGAGCTCCGGCTGCGAGATGCGCCCGGCTCGGAAGCCCTGGACTCCCTCGATCAAGGCCGCCGGTCTCGGAATGCTTCCGATGGGCTCCGTCGGCAGCATCAGCGCAGTGCCGGCAGGCTGAAATGGAAGGTGGCGCCGTGCGTCGCGTTCGGTGTCGCCCAGAGCCGTCCGCCGTGGGCTTCGATGATCGAGCGGCTGATCGACAGCCCCATACCCATGCCGCCGGCCTTCGTGGTGAAGAAGGCGCTGAAGAGCTGGCTCACGCTGTTCGGGTCGATCCCGACGCCGGCGTCCTGCACGTCGACCGACACGTGATCACCCTCGTGCGGTCGCGAGCCAATCACGAGCTGGCGTGGCCGGTCCGCGACGGACGCCATCGCCTCGATCGCATTCATGACGAAATTGATGAGCACCTGCTGCAGCTGGACGCGATCGGCCAGGACCGGCGGCAACGCCGACGCCAGGTCGAGTCGCAACGACACCGCATGGCTCCTGACCTCGGTGCCGATGAGCGGCACGACGTCGCGAATGACGTCGTTGACGTCCAGGCGTGCTTTGTGCGGACCGCTCCTCGTCGCGAGCTGGCGGATCCGCTGGATGACGTCAGCCGCCCGGTGGCCGTCCTTCACGATCGCGTGGAGCGCCTCGCGGGCGCTCGCGAGGTCGGGCGTGGCTGCCGTCAGCCAGTTGAGCGATGCGTTGGCATCGGCCACGATGGCGGCAAGCGGCTGGTTGACCTCGTGGGCGATCGACGCCGCCATTTCGCCCAGGGTCGTCACGCGGGTCACATGGGCGAGCTCCGCCTGCGCCTGCTGCAGCGCCTCCGAGGCTCGCGCATGGTCGGTGAGGTCGCGCGTGATTCCGAGCACGGCCTCGATCCGCGCCGAATCCGGCCGCAGCGGCGAATACGTCGCGGCCAGGTATTTGCGGCCGGCCGGCGTGGGAAACCAGCCGACGAAGCTCACCTCTTCTCCCCCGAAGCATCGATCCAGGTTGGGCTTGTACGTCTCCTCGAACGGCTCCGTGCCCGCGAGCTCGTCCACGCGCATCCCCACGATCTTGTCGGCCGGCATCCTCCAACGCCGCTCGAAGGCCGCGTTGACGCGCTGATATCGATAGTCTTTCCCGACGATGTAGACCGCATCAGGTGAGGCTTCGAACATGTGTCCCGTCAGATATTCAGCGCGCTTGCGCTCGGTGATGTCCACCACGGTCACGAGCACGCTGTCGAATCGAGCTGACGGCGGTGGGAATGTGAGAGTGAAGAGGACGGTCAACCGCTCGCCCTTCAGGTCCTGGGCAATGGTCTCGGCCTCCAGCGAGGCGCGGCCCTCGGCGATACCGACGAGCACTTTGACGAACGCGTCTCGGGTCTCGCGCAGAAAGAGCGTGTTCGCGGAGGCGAGGAGCTCCTCCTTGCTTCCGGCCGCAAACATCTTGACGGACGCCTCGTTCGCGTCGACGTTCCTCACCATCCGGGCGGCTTGCCGGACGAACTCGGGGTGCACGGCGAGGTACTCGCGGACATCGCGCACCCCGGCGGCCCTCAGATCATCGATCGCCACCTTGACGCGCGAGAAGTCTTCTTCCCAGATCGACACCCCGGTCGACTCGAAGATGTGGCGATAGCGCTTCTCGCTCTCGCGCAGACGGTGAAAGATCGACAGGCTCGTCAGCGCATCCTCGAGCCGCCGGCCGATCTCCTGGAACAGGAGCTCCTCTCGCGCTGTCCAGCGGCGCGCGTACGAGCACTGGCTGGCGCCGAAGATGTACGGCCGCTCACTCTTCGGGTAGAGCGCCATCACAATCCTGGATTGGACAAGGCGGCGCTGCGCCAGCTCGCTCGACAGCGGATGCGCCGAGTGCGGTCCGAACTGGACAGGACCGCTGGACGCCCGCAGGGTGCGAAACATCTCAGCCGTCTCCGGGTCGATCGGCACCTCGTCGCCCACGCCGAGGAGACTGGGGAATTCAGGACGCGTCCGCTGCATCTTGACCTCGTGAGAGACGGCCTCGGGGTCACAGGGATGCATCAGCCACGCGCGATCGCAGTCGAAGATCGACAGCGCAGCGTCGAGGACGTCGCTCATCATCTGCTCGAGGTCATTCGTTGCCTGGATGGCGCGGTTCACCCGATCCAGACCCTCGACGAACCATCGACGGTCGTGCTCCGTCCGCATGCCCTCCGTGATGTCGACCATCACGCCGCGCAACCGGATGGGACGGTCACCCTCCTGCACCACGGTCACCAGGTCTCGCAGCCACACGACTCTGCCGTCTGCGGCGATCATGCGGTACTCGCAATCGCCGTCGCGCTTCTCGGCACTCGCCGTTTCGCGGAATCGCACCGCCGACTGGCGATCGTCCCGGTGGAGGTGACCCTGCCAGAAGGTCGGCTCGGAGAGCCAGTGTTCGGCCGTATAGCCGAGGATGCGCTCAGCCTGGTCGCTCACGAACGAGAACTGACGCATCGTCGCATCGGCTTCCCAGACGATGCCGTCGACCGAGTTGACCAGATCCCTGAATCGGTGCTGCGCACCGACGGCCTCGGCGAGGGCCCGCGCGAGCTCCGCCGTTCGCTCGCGAACTCGCGCCTCCAACTGCTCTCGCGTCGTGGTGAGGGCGTCCTCCGCCCTGCGTCGTGCCGCGCTCATCGTGGCCAGGCACGCCGCCAAGAGCGTGAAGATGAGGAGACGCGGCATCTGGCCAGTGTCGATCTTCAGTGAATCGAACGGGGGGGTGAAATAGTAGGCGAAGGCCAGCGTGGCCAAGACCCAGGCCACGAGGGCCGGCCGCAGACCGGCGACCCAGCCCGTGATCAAGACGGCGACGAGCAAGAGCTGAGCGCCCGCCAGCACCACGGGTCGCAGCCACAGCGCGAGGATCACGGCGACCGTCACGCATGATACGGCGACCCCGTATCGGACGACCGCGAACCGCGCGACATGGCGTTGCATCTGGCGTCCCTCAATCTCGACTGCGGGGTCCGTCCAGGGTGCCCGAGAGCCTCCGCGCTCGGCAAGCGTATCGCGTCCCGCGTCCAATGTGGACACAGCCATCACGCCGAGGCGAGCGCCGTCCGTACCGCATCGAGGAGGGTGGAGCTTCGAAAAGGCTTCTCGAGAAACGCCACCGCGCCGGCCTCGAGCGATCGCCGGCGCGTCTCGTCGTCCGCGTGAGCCGTCAGCATGATCGCCGGAATGCGTGAGCCCGTGGCGACCAGATGTCGCAGGAGGTCGAGGCCGCTCATTCCGGCCATTCGCACATCGAGCACCACGCAGCCGATACTGTCTCGATGAACCGACTCCAGGAAGGCTTCCGCGGATTCGAACGTCTCGACGCGAAAGCCCACCGACATCAGGAGATTCCTGAGGGATCGACGCAGTGACGCGTCGTCGTCCACGATGCAGACCACCCGCCCATCGTGTTTGCCCATATGTGATCGCCGGCGTCGCTGACGGTCGATCTGCGCCAATCGTAGTTTTGCCGGACGGAGGGCGTCTACCCTACCTTCGTCGGGTTCGGCCACCCCGATGGTCGGCAGCCCCCAGCGCCGATACGGTAACCTCGGTGCGCCACGCGTCCTCTGAATGTCCGACTCCCCAACCTCGCGCCCGGGAGGCTGACATGAGGTTCTTCTCGCTCGCTGCACCGCCCCGCCACCTCGGTCTCGCCGTCGTCGTGGGCGTGGCGCTCGTGCTGTCGTTCTTGATCCACGGCGTGCCTCTGGCCTGGGCACAGGCCGGTCAGCCGTCGAACGAGCCGAAGCGGCCCGCGTATCAGATCGGATCAGCCGGACGGTTCAACGAGGACTGGTCGGTGCTGAGAGGCGTCGACCTGGACACGACCGATGACTTCTGGGACCGCCTGAAGTTCATCCCCCTGACGTCCGACCAGAACGTGTGGCTGACCATCGGTGGCCAGGCCCGCGAGCGCGGGGAGTACTTCAGACAATACCTGTTCGGGAACTCGGAGCCCAAGCAGTCCGATGGCTATCTCCTCTCTCGATACCGGTTGAGCGCCGACCTCCACCTGACTCGCTACTTCCGCATGTTCGCCGAGGGGAGGAGTGCGTTCGCGCTCGACCGCGACCTGGCGGGGGGACGGACGACTTCGTACGTCGACGAGGTCGACCTGATGAACGGTTTCGCGGACGTCATGATCCCGCTGGGCCAGCAAGCGAGCGTGACGCTGCGCGGTGGTCGTCAGGAGCTGATCTTCGGTTCTCAGCGGCTGGTCGGGCCCGGGGACTTCACGCAGGTCCCTCGTGCCTTCGAGGGCGGCGCCGCATCGGCCAGATCGCGGGCTGGACGATCACCCCCTTCTGGGCGCAGCCCGTGGTGGTCGACAAGTACCGCTTCAACCAGTCGACCTCGGACCAGGAGCTGTTCGGCGTCTTTGGCACCGGGCCTCTTCACGTCGTGGCCGTGAACCTGGACCTCTACTGGCTGGACGCCAACAACAAGACCGCCACGTTCAACGGCACCGTCGGACGGGAGCATCGACATACGCTCGGCGGACGCGTCTGGGGCAAGATCGGCGCCACGGGCCTGGACTTCGAAGTGGAGGGGGCGGCCCAGTTCGGGACGGTGGGCCGCGGAGACGTCGCGACTTCGATGTTCACGACCGTTCTCGGCTACACGCTGCCGGTCCCGCGTCTGTCCCCCCGCGTCTACCTCGAGTTCGACTACGCGAGCGGAGACGACCGGCCAGGAGGGAACGTCGGAACGTTCAACCCGCTCTACCCAAACGGCCACTCGTACCTGGGGTACATCGACTACATCGGGCGACAGAACCTCATCAGTCCCAACGCCGGCGTCAGCGTCAGCCCGATCCGCGACCTCACGCTTTCGCTCCAGCAGTATTTCTTCTGGCGGGCCTCCGATCATGACGCGATCTACAACAAGAGTGGTGGCGTGCTGCGGCCGGCGACCGGCACCACCGCCCGCTACGTGGGCGCCGAGACCGACGTTCTCGCCACCTACAACCTCACCCATCACATCCAGGGCTACGCCGGCTATAGCCACTTCTCCACCGGCGAGTTCATCGAGAAGACGGGAAAGGACAAAGACAGCGACTTCTATTACCTCGCGATCCAGTACACGTTCTGAGCACGTCGCGCTTCCGAAATGACGACGCCGCATGATTGCGCAAGAAAACGATGAAACCCACACGCCCGCGCGCGCCTCACAAGAGGTGAGAGTCGACGAGGGGAGGTGAGGAGGATGAAGAAGTTGATCTTCGCGCTGGCCCTGGCGCTCGTGGCATTCAGCAGCGTGGGCGTGGCCTTGGCCGACACCGAGACGGGCAGCGGCATCGTCGGCACCCAGTCCCCGTAGTGCCGAGGCGAGGGCGGGGGACGTCCCCCGCCCACGCACCTCCCCGTCGACCCCGCCGGTCGCGCACGCTTCATCACACCATCAAATCGCCGGCTCCGCGAGCGCGTTTAGGAGGCCGGCTCCTCGGCCTCGGGGCTATCGCGTCGCGCATCCGGCACGCGCAAGAATCCGAAGCCGTGACTTTTGCCCCCCTCCGAGCATCAGAAACGCACATATATGTGGATCGTACGACTCGCGCTGCGCCGGCCGTATACGTTCGTCGTCCTGGCGCTGTTGATCGCCGTGCTGGGGATCGTCTCGGTCGCCTCCATGCCGATCGACATCTTCCCGGCGATCAACATCCCGGTCGTCAACGTCATCTGGAACTACTCCGGGCTGTCGCCGACCGAGATGCAGGATCGCATCGTCACCACCAGCGAGCGCGCGTTCACTACCACGGTCACCGGGATCGAGCACATCGAGTCCGTGTCGCTGCGGGGCGTCGCCGTCACCCGGCTCTTTTTCCATCCCAATGTGCCAATCGAGGCGGCCATCGCGCAGATCAATGCCCAGGCCCAGCAGATCGTGCGCGCGCTGCCGCCCGGCATCTTTCCGCCCCTGATCATCCAGTACAACGCCGCCAGTGTGCCGGTCGTGCTGGCCAGCCTGAGCAGCGACGTGCTGCCCGAGCAGCAGCTCAACGACCTCGGCAACAACTTCATCCGCACGCAGCTCGTCACCGTGCCGGGCGCCGCCGTCCCGTTGCCGTACGGCGGCAAGGTGCGCGTGGTGAACGTCGACATCGACCCCGACGCGCTCTATGCCCGGGGGCTGTCACCCCAGGACGTGAGCAATGCGATCCTGACCCAGAACGTCATCCTGCCGGCCGGGACGGCGAAGATCGGGACGCGCGAGTACGACGTCGCCACCAACAGCAGCCCGGAGGTCCTGAACGACCTGAACAAGATCCCCATCCGCTACGTGAACGGGTCCCTGCTGTCCGTGGGGGATGTCGCGTTTGTCCACGACGGGTTCAATCCCCAGACGAACCTCGTCCGCCGCGACGGCCGCCACTCCGCGCTGCTGCCCATCCTCAGCAACGGCAGCGCGTCGACGCTCTCGGTGGTGAGCGGCGCGCGCACGCTGATGCCGAAGATCCTGGCGGGCCTGCCCTCGAGCCTGAAGGTCGATTTCCTGTTCGATCAGAGCGTGTTCGTGCGGGCGGCGATCACCGGGGTCGTCCGCGAGGGCGCCATCGCGGCCAGCCTCACGGCGTTGATGATCCTGCTGTTCCTGGGGTCGTGGCGGAGCACCCTGATCGTCATCACGTCGATCCCGCTGTCGATCCTGACCTCGATCATCATGCTCGAGATCCTGCACCAGTCGCTGAACGTGATGACACTCGGTGGGATGGCGCTGGCCGTCGGCATCCTCGTCGACGACGCCACCGTCGAGATCGAGAACAATCACCGTCAGCTGGAGCTCGGCAAGCCGCTGCGCCAGGCCATTCTTGACGGCGCCGCCGAAGTGGCTACGCCCGCGTTCGTCGCGACGCTGTCGATCTGCATCGTGTTCATACCGATCCTCTTCCTGGGCGGTGTGGGCGGAGCGCTGTTCGCGCCGCTGGCGATGTCCGTCGTCTTCGCCATGCTCGCCAGCTATTTCCTCTCGCGCACGCTCGTCCCCACCATGGTGCTGTACCTCCTGGCGCCCGAGGCGCGCGCGCGAGAGAGTCGGGAGGCGGGCCACGACACGGCGAAGCGGCGGTCGCTCTTCGGACGCATCTCCGACGGCTTCGAGGCCGGCTTCCGGAATCTCACGGCCCGCTACGAGGGTGTCCTGGACTGGGCGCTGGCGCACACGCGGACGGTTATCGCCGTCTTTCTCGCGTTCGCGGCGGTCTCTCTGTTCCTGTACCCGTTCGTCGGGCGCGACTTCTTCCCGACCGTCGATGCCGGGCAGCTACGCCTTCACGTCAGGGCGCCCGCGGGGACCCGGATCGAGGAGACGGAGCGGTATTTCCAGGAGGTCGAGGACTATATCCGCCGGGTGATCCCCGCCGGGGAGGTCGCCGCGATCATCGACAACATCGGCGTCCCGAACTCGATCAACCTGGCGCTCAGCGACAGTGTCACCGTCGGCCCGGCCGACGGGGAGATCCTGGTCTCGCTCAAGACGCCGCACGGGCCGACGGCCGCATACCTGAAACGGCTGCGGGACGAGCTGCCGAAGCGGTTCCCGGATCTGGAGTTCTTCGCGCAGCCGGCGGACATCGTCAGTCAGATCCTGAACTTCGGCCTGCCGGCGCCGATCGACATCCAGGTCACCGGCCCGCTCGCCGACTCGGACAAGAACTACGAGGTCGCCACGCAGATCGCCGCGGAGCTTCGGGGTGTGCCGGGCGCCGTGGACGTGCACGTCCAGCAAATCCTCGATGCGCCCCGCATCATGATCGATACCGACCGGTCCCTCGCACAGCAGGTCGGCCTGACCCAGCGGGACGTGGCGAGCAGCCTCCTGATCTCGCTGACGGGCAGCGGGGCGACGACGACCAACTTCTGGCTGAACTACAGGAACGGCGTGAGCTACCAGGTGGTCGTGCAGACGCCCCAGCACCGCGTGGCGTCGCTCGACGCGCTGCATCGCACTCCGGTGGCGATCGCCGGCCAGGCGACGCCGCAGCTGCTGGGCAACCTCGCCGACTTTCGTCGCACGGTCACGCCGCTATCGCTCAACCACTACAACGTGCAACCGGTGTTCGACGTGTACGCCGGTGTGCAGGGACGCGATCTCGGGTCCGTGGCCAGCGACATCAGCGGCATCATCGCGAAGCACCAGCGACAGCTCTCGAAGGCGAGCTCCATCGTCGTCCGCGGTCAGGTCCTGAGCATGAACCAGTCGTTCCTGGCGCTCGCGCTCGGCATCGCCTTCGCGGTGTTGTTCGTCTATTTCCTGATGGTCGTCAATTTCCAGTCCTGGCTGGATCCGCTCATCATCCTGATGGCGCTGCCCGGCGCCCTGGCCGGCATTCTGTGGGCGCTGTTCGTCACCGGCACGACGATCAGCGTGCCGGCACTCATGGGCTGCATCATGGCCATCGGCGTGGCGACATCCAACAGCATCCTGATGATCACCTTCGCCAACGAGCAGCGTCATCCGGAGTTCGGCGCGCACGAGGCGCGCGAGGCCGCCCTCCTCGCGGGCCGCACCCGGCTCCGCCCCGTCCTCATGACCGCGCTCGCGATGCTGATCGGCATGCTGCCGATGAGCCTGGGCCTCGGCGAAGGCGGCG